>MDSY01020221.1_pt1 | contig 49332 bp, 37 predicted proteins | sample 811131 | NCBI WGS metagenome assembly MDSY01 (sample SAMN05326643, study PRJNA326480) | marine metagenome | isolation source: seawater | place: Atlantic Ocean: South West | collected 2010 | reverse complement strand
ATCTTAGGCAAAAGTCAAATCAATTATAAAAGAGAAGTATGATTCAACGCGTTCAAACTATTTATTTGTTTCTGGCCATCATTTGTTTGGGGTCGACCTGCTTGGGTTTGGAGTTTTTTCGTTTTGTTCAAACCGATGAAGCTTTTTCGTTCTCGGTTTTTGGTGTGGAATCATTAAAGGAGACTTCATCTACCATGTTTAAAAGCATACCAATCTATCTTTCTGTAATTGGATTGTGTTTCTTTTTATTTATGACCCTTATGAGCTACAAAAACCTGAAACGTCAACTAAAATGGGCGAGAAGCTGCACTTTCTTATACGCTTTATTTGTTTTGGCCTCTATTGTTTTTTATTATGTTGGAGGCGGGGTCTTCCTAGAAGGTGAGTATTCACTTGAGCTGGGATTGGGTTATGCGCTTCTAATAGCTGGATTCCCTTTTTGCTTTTTGGCTCAGCTTGCCATAAAAAAGGACAAGAAATTGCTAGACTCTCTCAATCGCTTGAGATAGGATTCATCCCGTACTTTTATGATACCTTTATGAGTACTAAAAAATTATTTTGGAAAAAACGATACTAAAAATAGAGGGGCTTTCAAAAAGCTATAAAAATGTAAATGCAGTCCAGGATCTTTCCTTTGACGTGAAAGAGAAAATGGTCTACGGGATCTTAGGTCCGAACGGTAGTGGTAAGACGACGACATTAGGTATGTTACTAGGGGTTATCCGTCCAAAAACAGGTTCTTTTTCTTGGTTTGAAAATGGAATGATTGATGCCAATCGAAAACGTATTGGTGCCCTTCTTGAAACCCCGAACTTCTATCCCTATTTAACGGCAGAACAAAATTTGAAAATTGTTACCTTGATTAAAGAGGTCAAAGATGCCCCAAAAGAAATTGAGCGGGTATTAAAGCTAGTTAGCCTTTATGAAAGAAGGACTTCTAAGTTTAAAACATTCTCTTTAGGAATGAAGCAAAGATTGGCAATCGCGTCCGTGTTATTGGGAGACCCCGAGGTTCTCGTCTTGGATGAACCGACAAACGGATTAGATCCTCAGGGCATTGCCGAGATTCGAGATCTGATCATTCATATTGGTAAGCAAGGGAAAACAATTATTATTGCATCTCATATTCTCGATGAAATAGAAAAGGTTTGTTCGCATTGTATCATCTTGAAAAATGGACAATTGATACGTACCGGTACGATTGGTGAAATTATTGGGAATGAAAACGATGTTCTAATCAAAGTAGCTTCTTTAGATCTAGTAAAGCTCAATGCATTCATTCTTCAGCATAAGGATATCGCATTGTTTAAAGAGCTTTCGGGTAAGCTGGTGCTTCGAATTGAAAATTCATTGAACCCAACGACGTTGAACCAACTTTTTTTTGACAATGGAATTGTACTTAGTGAATTGAGTATTTATAATGAAACGCTAGAAAGTCAGTTTTTAGAAATAATAAAGAAATCATGATGAATTTAGTTTTAATTGAATGGCTAAAATTGAAAGGCCTGCGAACCTTTAAAGTCATCTTATTACTCTATGCGGTTCTTCTGCCGTTATTTTTTTATTCATTATCAGAGATTTCACTCTTTAAATATTTCTATAGTGATTCCATTTATACCTTTCCAAAGGTATACCACTATGTAACCTATTTGTCGAGTTTTTTTAATTTAATGCTGGGTGTCATTATTGTTTTATTTACCTGCAATGAGATAAAATATAAGACACAGCGTCAGAATATGATTGATGGTCTGAGTAAAAGAGAGATGATCTTGTCAAAGTTTTATGTCATTTTACTGATGTCTCTGTTCATCACATTATATGCCTTTTTAGTGGCAATTTGTTTTGGTATGAGTACAGGCTCTACAGACTATTTTGATGGTTTACGTTACATTGGATTTTACTTTATAGCCACATTTGGATATTTCATTTTCGCTTTTTTTCTTGCAAATCTTTTAAAGGTCCCTGCCCTTACAATAGTCATATATCTATTGTCACATATTATTGAGCGTATTCTTGGTTTGGGTTTGATCTCTAAAGAAGTTTCACAATTCTTACCCCTGAATACGTTTTCGAACCTGATCCCTATGCCTGTTATTCCAGATGGGGTTGATTATGTGATGACTGAAATTCAGCGCGCATCTTTAGGCTTGGGCTACGGATTGTGCTTTGTCCTCATAGCTTATATTATATTGAGCCGACGCGATGTGTAATGTTGTGTTGAATCCTTAGTAAGGAATTCTTTACTTGTGTTTTGCAGTCGTTTTCTCGTTGATTAATAACGATACACTTCTTTGAATTACCTCAAGCTCAGCTTTTAAAGCCTCCACCGTATTGTTGATTTCTTTAAGTTTTTTGTTTTCCTTTTCCAATGCCTCAATTCTTTTAAGAAGTGCTTGTGTTGCTGACACGTTCAGCATAGAAACAGCTTGGTAGTCAACCGTTCTAAAATCAGACACTTCACGGCCATAGACAAAAACATCTCCGGACATATTGAGATCGACCTTGAAGTAGTTTGAGTTTGCTTCAGTGATGTTTGCTATTTCTTCGTTGTCCTTAAAAATCAATCGAATGCGTTCTCCTTTTTTAAGGCTGGTCGTTAAGTAGATTTTTCCTGACTCACAGTGTGCCAGCTCATAAATATCCGGAATAGTATTTGTGGATTTAGAAACAGCCTGAGGGTATATTTTTTCAAGCTCTTGTGCGATTACTTTTTTTATGGGCTTTGTTCCATGTGATGGGTCAATCATATGGTAATCCTTAATTTCAATCCTGCTCAGTGTTTCAAGGTCTTTTTTTGAGTCCGTCAAACCATCGATGTTTTTAATTCGAGCATCTGAGATTGCATTGAACTCTCCCGCAACGACACGATGGGTAGCAAAAATACTGGTATTCAAATTTGCAGGTGAACCTATCCCTGTATTCGGTCCTGTTGCGTAAAAGGTATAGTTTCCAAAAGGGTCGGCGTAATATCCATTTACATGAAGTAGCCCTTGAGAGGGTGTGTTTGTATTGATTCCAACACGCCCGTTTCTTACCACTAAATCTTGTCCGGATGTTGCATTCGTAGGATCTGATGTCGTGATGAAAACAGCGTCAGAGCCATTGAGCTGCAGTCCATCTACAGTAGGTTCATACTTCAAGAAATTATCTGCATCGCCAGCGCCATTTATTTTGTAGGCAAAGGGATAGTCAATCGCCACGTCACCTTGAACTTCTAATTTCACTTGCGGATTAGCTGTTCCGATACCAATATTTCCACCAGAATTAAATAGGTTGTTGTTGTCGTTTACCCATTCTGTACCATTCCAAAATGTTGTATTACCTATTGCAGTACCGTTTGGTAAAAGCCCATCATCGCCCTGTATTCCTTGTTCTCCTTGAATCCCTTGTTCTCCTTGAATTCCTGGGTTTCCTTGTAGACCTTGAAGTCCAGTTTCTCCTTGAAGTCCAGTTTCTCCTTGAAGTCCAGTTTCTCCTTGAAGACCTTGAATCCCTTGTTCTCCTTGAAGTCCAGTTTCTCCCTGAAGTCCAGCTTCTCCCTGAATACCTTGAGTTCCTGGGTTTCCTTGTAGACCTTGAAGTCCAGCTTCTCCTTGAATACCTTGAAGTCCAGCTTCTCCTTGGATTCCTTGAGAGCCTGCATCTCCTTGTTCGCCCTGCAAACCTTGAATCCCTGGGTTTCCTTGTAGACCTTGAAGTCCAGCTTCTCCTTGGATTCCTTGAGAGCCTGCATCTCCTTGGATTCCTTGAGAGCCTGCATCTCCTTGTAGACCTTGTAGTCCAGTTTCTCCTTGAACTCCTTGTTCGCCCTGCAAACCTTGAGGTCCATTACCCGCTGTTTTGGCATACAACGCAAACGGCACACTCATGAGCTCCTGTGTCCCCATTATTTCGTAGTCCGTCCCTCCATTTTCATCTGCAGAAATCTCAATGAAATAGGGCCCATTGCTCCAATCAATTAGTGAGAAATCACCTGAAATAGGTGTACCTTCTCCTATTACAATATTGACAAGGCCAAAATCATTCGTTGAGGCGTCGAAGCTCTCCTCGAATGCAATGGTTCCATTGCTTGTGCTTTGAAATAGAGTGATTTTTAAACCAACCAAAGAATTAGAAATCAAACTTCCTGTGTTGTCTCTTATAACAGCTTGATAATTCACTCCCTCAGGAGCTTGAGTATATGCGGTAAATTCTATAAGCAGAAAGCAGAGTACGAATAATTTTTTCATTTTTATTGTTAATTTTTTTGATACACGGGACCTAACGATACCCTTGAACAGCGTTATTTGCTATTGAATTAAATGTACGGATATTTTATAAAAACCCTCCTGTAAAATGAAAATTGACTTCGAGTCGGGTATAAACTAAGACAGTTGGTCTGAGACTAGTTTATAGGTAGGGTCTTCTAAAACATTGACATCTATAATTTTCTCTGCGTTTTTGAGGAGTCTCGAGCAGTCCTTACTCAAATGCTTCAGATGAATGTTTTTACCCGCTCCTCTATACCGTTCAGTAAGCTTGTTAAGTGCCTCAATTGCAGACATATCAACAACACGACTTTCGGCAAAATCAATAATTACCTCTTTAGGGTCATTCTTAATATCAAACTTCTCATTGAAAATTGAAATAGACCCAAAAAACAATGGTCCATAGATTTCATAGTGCTTGGTGCCGTTTTCATCAATATGTTTTCTAGCACGAATCCGTTTTGCATTGTCCCAAGAAAACACCAATGCTGCGATGACTACACCCAGTAAAACTGCCAATGCAAGATTGTGAAGAAGAACAGTGATTAATGTTACGGCAAGCATTACCATTACATCGGATTTTGGCATTCTGTTGAATGTTCTAAAACTAGCCCATTCGAATGTTCCTATTGAAACCATGATCATTAGACCAGTTAGGGCTGCCATAGGAAGTTTTTCTATAAGGCTTGATCCAAACATAATGAAAACAAGAAGCATAATCGCTGCTACAATTCCTGATAATCTTGCTCGTGCTCCTGAAGAAATGTTAATCAGGCTTTGTCCAATCATTGCACAACCTCCCATTCCTGAAAGTAGACCAGACAATATATTTGCAGCACCTTGCGCAACTGCTTCCCTATTGCCTCTTCCTCGTGTTTGGGTGATTTCATCGATGATATTCAACGTAAGCAAGCTTTCAATCAACCCAACTCCAGCAACAATAATGGAGTAGGGAAAAATCATTTGTAAGGTCTCCCATGTGAATGGAATACTTGGGATATTTAGGGGCGGAAAACCTCCTTCAATAGATGCGATATCACCTACGGTAGTGGTTGAAATATCAAAAAAGTATACGATACCGAATATGGTTAGAATTGCCGTCAATGCCGCTGGAATAATCTTCGTTATTTTTGGCAAACCCCAAATAATCAGCATTGCAGTCAGGACAAGTCCTAAGAAGATATATAATTCTTTTCCCTGCATCCAAGGGGCATTAGGGTCGGTGCTATCTGTTGTAAATTGACTCAATTGTGAAAGGAATATGATGATGGCGAGTCCATTTACAAAGCCGAAAATTACTGGTTGCGGAACAAGTCGCATGAATTTTCCGAGCTTAAGTAAACCCGCGATTATTTGAATGAGTCCTGCAAGTACCACCGTTGCAAAGACATATTGTGTGATTTCGTCAACAGTGATATTCGGGTTGATTTCTTTTAGCGTCGTAACAAGTCCGAAAAATACTACTGCAATTGCTCCGGTTGCTCCAGAGATCATACCTGGTCGTCCACCAAAAATTGAAGTTACAATTCCCATGATGAAAGCCGCATAAAGACCAGTGAGCGGAGAAAGACCTGCAATTAAAGCGAAAGCGACTGCCTCAGGGATTAATGCCATGGCAACTGTGAGGCCAGAGAGTACCTCTGTTCGGTAATTCACTTTTTGTTTTAAATCAAACAGATTGAAGTATTTATGCATCGATTGTGGTCTTGAAAATTAATTTGAAGGTGGCAAAAATACCATTTAATCTAAGCTTTAGAGAATTATACAGAACTATTCTTATAAATTCGCAGTCAAGAAAAAAACTATGAACTTTCTTTCGGTAGAAAACCTTACAAAATCTTTTGGTGATCGAATTCTATTTTCGGATGTCACTTTTGGAATTGATCAAGGACAAAAAGTAGCCATTGTGGCTAAAAATGGTGCGGGTAAAACCACATTGCTAAACTGCCTCATGGGAAAGGAGTCAAAAGATAGTGGGGCTATTGTTTTTAGAAATGATATTGAGGTTGCTTTCATGGAGCAGGCTGAAAACCTACCACTAGATCAGACTATATATGATGTGATATATGACCATAGCACCCCGAAGCTTCGTGTCATTAAATCGTATAATGAGGCGCTTGAAAAAAATGACGAAGACGCCTTGGCTAATCTGTTTCAGGAGCTAACGGATCTTGATGCGTGGGAGCTTGAAAGTCAAGTGAAGCAGTTTCTATCAGTTTTTAAGTTGGATGATGTTGAACAAAAGATAGCCTCACTTTCGGGTGGTCAAAAAAAACGGGTGACCTTAATTAAGGTTTTGCTTTCCGATGCTGATTTTTTACTTCTGGACGAACCGACAAATCATTTGGATTTAGATATGATTGAATGGCTTGAGAATTACCTATCGAATTCAAAGTCTACGCTACTGATGGTAACCCATGATCGTTACTTTCTTGAAGTTGTGTGTGATACCATACTCGAACTCTCAAATGAAATACTTTACAAGTACAAAGGAAACTTTTCTTACTATTTAGAAAAGAAAGCTGAACGTGAAGAGCAGCTGCATTCTACGGTAGAAAAAGCAAGGAATACTTTTAGAAAAGAGCTTGACTGGATTAGAAGACAGCCCAAGGCGAGAGGGACCAAACAAAAAGCAAGAATTGATTCCTTTCATGACGTTAAAAAGGTAGCTTCTACAAACTTATCAGAGACGGAGCTGGAATTACCCGTAAAGATGGAACGTCTTGGGTCAAAAATTGTTGAATTCCATAAGGTGTTCAAATCCTATGGAGAAAAAAACATATTATCTGGTTTTTCATACAATGTCCAACGAAAGGAGCGTTTAGGGATTGTTGGTAAGAATGGTACAGGGAAGACTACTTTTTTAAAAATGCTGCTTGGAGAAGAGCCAATTGATGCCGGAAAAATTGTGTTAGGAGAGACGGTGGTGTTTGGGCACTTCAGCCAAGAACTTCAGCAAGTCGATCCTGATTATAAAGTGATTGATGTTGTGAAAGAGGTCGCTGAGTTTATTCCTCTAGAAAAAGGGAAGCAGCTTTCTGCAGCCCAGCTCTTGGAACGTTTTCTGTTCCCAAGAAGTATGCACTATAATTTCGTGCGAAAGCTAAGTGGAGGCGAGCGCAGAAGGTTGAAGCTACTTAGGGTATTAATGTCGAATCCGAATTTTTTAATTCTGGATGAGCCGACAAACGATTTAGATATTTTTGCGATGGCCGTTTTAGAAGAGTATCTCAGAGGTTTCAAAGGTTGCTTAATCGTTGTTTCACATGATCGATACTTTATGGATAAAATGGTTGATCATTTATTTGTTTTTGAATCAGAAGGTGAGATCGTAGATGTCATTGGTAACTATACGACTTACCGTAAAAAGCAAAAACTCAAAGTCAAGAATACCAAATCAGCACCTCCGATTATTGAGAAAAAGACAAATGATGAGATTGAGCAGTCTGGTGTTAAAACAAAATTATCCTTTAAAGAGAAAGCAGAATTTGAGGTTCTTGAAAAGGATATAGAACAATTAGAACGCGCCAAAATACGATATACTAACCTGCTTTCAAATGGGGATTTAGACGGTAATAAATTATTTGAAACGGGTAATAAATTGGCTGAAGTTGTTGAGGCCATCGAGCTTAAAACAAACCGCTGGCTGGAGCTCTCGGAGTATCAATAATTGTTCTTTAATGAAAAGATATAATCTTTCGATTAAATATTCTAAATACTCGATTTAAAAAATAATTCTTCGTCAATTGGTTTTTTCTTTTAAATAATTTTGAGAAATTTGCACTTCAATGCAACTTTTTATTGATTTTACATGTCTATAGGGTGTAAGTACAAAGTTTAAGTGAAAAATTCAAGTAATATATCGTCATTTCTTTACAATCTATTAACGGTTTTATTTCCGTTGTTTCTGGTGTTAATTGCCTTTGAATCGAAAGCCACAGTGTATACTTCAATAGCCAATGGTCAATATGACAACTGTAACATTTGGACGAATGGGTGTGCGCCCAACGAAATCAATTTTGGAGATACTGTAATTGTTAATCATAATGTTGTTGCCTCCTCTTCAATGCAGATTTCAGGCGTCCTAATCATAAATGTCTCAGGTCAATTAAGTCATGTCAATGATGTAGACGTAGAAGATTCGGGAGTCATGGAGGTTAATGGAACGTTTAGTTTAACAGCAGAATTAAACCAGAATGGATATTACTACAATTCAGGTTTGTCAATTGTTGAATACTTTCATAATGATGGGTATGTTTGCAACTCGGGTACCATAAAATCACCAGATAGGTTTTACAATCATGGTGGTTTAATCGAATGCGGCGGAATCATTTTGACTTGTGAACTTGATATGGCAGAAAATTCTAACGCTGCAGACGTTACGGGTTCAGATACAGCTCATTTGTATGGCCAAGTAATTTGCTGTGAAAACCCTAATAATCCAAATCCTATTGACGATTTGAGCGGTGATTGGTTTATTGACTCTTCTAATGTCTTCATATGTACGGTGCCATTATTACCAAATGCAGGTCAAGATTCTACTGCCTCTGTTTGTAATACATCAGGTACGCAAATTGACTTAAATACATTATTGTCCTCTGACGCCAACATTCAAGGAGGTTTTTCTGAGTCTTCTTCTTCAGGGTCGTTTGATTCATTATCGGGTGTTTTTGTGTCGGATGGTTTGACTCCAGGAGTCTATTCCTTTACTTATACTGTTAATGGTTATGAGGGTGTAACTGACGAATCGATCTTTGACGTAACGGTAAATCCATCCCTCAGTTCTTCAGAGTCTATGATTGTTTGTGACAATCAATTCCCGTTTGATTGGAATGGACTTTCCATAACTGAGGAAGGTTCAGTTTCTGTTACTTTAAATAGTGTGGTAACCGGATGTGACTCAACAGTAACTTTGAATGTTCAGGTTAACCCTACGCTTAATGCTACCGAAAATATTGTGGTATGCTCAAATGCATTTCCTTTCGAATGGAATGGAATTACCATATATGATTTCTTCGAAACTCCCAGTGTAAATTTTGTGAGTGAAGTCAATGGATGTGATTCGATTGTGACCTTAAATATTTCAGTAAACCCTATCCTTTTTGCATTCGATACAATCACAATTTGTGAAAATGAGCTTCCTTTCAATTGGAATGGGCTCTCTTTAACGGAATCCGGAACCGAATCTGTTCTTTTGTCGAGTGCGCTTACGGGTTGTGATTCGACGATAACTTTAAATTTGCTGGTCAACGCCATTCCTACAAGCACGACTGATACTCTTGTCTGTGGCTCTCAACTTCCTTTTATATGGAATGGCTTATCGATAAATGAATTTGGTTCATGGGAATTTGTATTACCAAGTACAAATGGCTGCGATTCAATTGCCAACCTTATTGTCTCAGACGGTCAGTTAGCGGCTCCTATGGTGTCTTCTAATGGTCCGGTTTCCTGCCCTAAAGACCTTGTTTTATTTGAGATAAGTGATGAAAATCCAAATGCAATTTACCAATGGTTCGGACCAAATAACTATACTTCCTCTGATATTTCAAATGAGTTTGAATTAACTTCAGAAATGATCGGAAATTATGGAGTCTCGTATACCATAGATGGTTGTTCCTCAGCTGCTACTTATTTTGATTTAGCAATCGATAACGTTTTTGATTATCAGAAATTCAAATTCCCGAATGTTATTACCGCGAATGGTGATGGAAAAAATGACGAAATCAATCTTGAGGATTATGTAGGTCCATGTGCTGAGTTCGTCTTAACGATTAGAGATAGATGGGGGAGCGAGGTCTATCGTCAAGAACGTGGAGGCGAGTCTTTCAAAGGACTTTCCGTCGATGGAAGAGAGCTGCCAGATGGGGTATACTTCTACAGGTTTATTTTCGATCAAGACAATGATGTGTCAGGTTTCATGCACATCGTTAGAGGTCAGTAATTTTTTTCTAACACCTATCCATTTCTTGTTTTTCAAAATTTAATTTATTCCCTTTCTTTAGAATTATCCATTGTTTACTTCAAGCATTTTTAATTTTCTTAATTTAGTAGAACTATATGGTGTATTACCTTGTCTTTAATTAAGAGTGTCTCGAGCGATTGATCTAATTCGAATGAAGTTTAATACTGGCCTAACAGGCCTGTCGTTTGCCCTATTATTAACTTTCTTAGGCTCTTTTATTATCCTGAATGCTCAAAATTCCATTAGCACTGAGGGATTTGGTCAGAAGTGGGTCAATATAAATGATTTAGACATTAGTGGAAGTCAAATTACAATTGAAGCAATCGTTCGCAGGCAGAATAGTAGCAACATGAACATTGTTTCTAAGCATGACGGAACAAATGACTGCAATTATCTTTTTCGTCCCAATAGTTTTCAAATTTCAACAACTGATGGTTTTGAATTTTGTTTAAATCCAATTTCGCTAAATAATAACACCTGGTACCATGTTGCCGGAACATACGATGGTACCTCGATTAAATATTATGTAAACGGTTGCCTTGTGAGTGATAAACCCCATTCAGGTTCATTGATCACGAATGATTGGGACGGCGCGATTGGTAATCGTTCAAATTGGCCAAATGGTCCTGAACATTTTAGAGGAAAAATAGATGAGGTACGTATATGGAATGTTGCCCGTACTCAAGAGCAGATTAATTTAAACATGAATACGCTTATTGACCCTTCAGCACAACCTAACCTTCAGGCCTACTACAAGTTTGAAAGTAATTATGAGAATATTCAGGGTAATGGAGCTTTTAATGGAGCACCTGTTGGTTCTCCTGTTTTTGACGTTCCTCCACCTGTTTTTATTCCATTTACAATTGTGAATGTTTTAGGGTCTGACTTGAGCTGTTTTGAGTCCGGAGATGGCAGTATTACTATTGTAACGACGGGTAATAATGTAGAATACTCAATCGATGGGATTAATTATTCCTCAAATGCCAATTTTACAGGATTGAGTGCAGGAACATATATTGTCTATGCGCGCTCGGGCTCCTGTGAGGAGACGAGTGATATTGTTTTAGGGCAGCCAAATGAAATTCCTATACCTGAAATTCTTGTTAATTCTCCTATCTGCACCTCTGATAGTTTGACATTATTTACGAGTTCTATCGCTGGAGCATCTTATTTTTGGGATGGCCCTAATGGATTCTCTTTTGATGGAAGCCAAACGGTAATTAATGACTTAGAGCTGTCGGATGCAGGAACCTATTCTATTTATCTTGAGGTCGACGGATGTTATAGTGATACAACGAGTACTGAAATAATCGTGAATGAATCATATGATATTAGTCTTGTTGAAACGATTTGCTCGAATGAAACTTACACTTTTGGACCTAATGAATTAAATACACCAGGAATATATATCCAAAATTTACAATCGATAGCGGGATGTGATTCCATCGTGCAACTAGAGCTTACTGTCAATCCTGCCTATAGTGTAGTTGTTGATACAAGTCTTTGTCAAGGTGAGTCTATTACTTTTGAAGGAGTTACAATGAACACTTCGGGTACCTATCCTTTTAATTTATTTACTTCATTGGGGTGCGATTCTATCATAACCTATGAGTTGATTGTTTATCCTATACCCGATGCTCCTTCAGTTTTTTCAAATAGCCCTTTGTCTTGCCCAGGAGATGTTTTTGAGGTTGCTACAGTTTCCGTTGACGATGGTTTTTATGAATGGAATGGGCCTAACGGCTATGATTCGGATACATCAGATTTTGCTTTTGAGGCTTATCCTGAGAACATCGGAGAATACTTTGTTTCTGTTATGATTAATGGATGTGTTTCTCCCGTGACGGTAATTGACTTAGACATCATCAATATTTACTCATTCGAAGATGCTGAATTACCTAATGTTTTTACGCCTAATGGCGATTCTTCAAATGAGGTTTTTGATTTACAAGCTTATTTCAAGACCTGCGAACCATATGAAGTATTCTATTTCGATAGGTGGGGGAATATAGTATATAAGCATCAACAGAATGAGCTTCCTTTTTCGGGCAAATCATTCGACGGATCAGATTTGATGGATGGAGTTTATATGTATAAGCTGGTACTAGAAGATACTCAAAAACAGGGTTTTGTTCATCTCATAAGATAGCTAAATCCATGATTCAATTTCACTTAGGTTTCTGTTACTAGTAAAATATAATGTATTCAGATTTGTTTTTTTAGCACCCTCAATGTGCTGTGGTGAGTCTTCAATAAATAGAACATTTTCCGGTGCGTAGTCCATGTCATTCAGAACCCACTCAAATGTTTCTTTGTGTGGCTTTCTTTTGCCGATAACATGCGAGTAGTAGCATTTTTCAAAGAGTAATTCGAGACCTTTAAAAGGTGTTTCATGTAAAAGTTCATGAATATATTCTAGGTGAATTTGGTTTGTGTTACTCAGTAAGTAGCAAGGTATTTTTTCACTATATCTTTTGATTTGTTCGAGTTTATGTTTTTCAAAGCCTAAAATCATTGCATTCCAAGCTTCTTTTATGTCAGATGCAGAAGTTCGCCCAGGAATTTGATTCTGAACCAAGCGTATAAATTCTTCCGAGGATAAAGCGCCCGTTTCGAAAGCATCAAAAATTTCACTTTGATTGAATTGATTAAAGAGACGATCTGCATCTTTCAATCCAATTGTTTCAAAAGCATTTGTCGTTTTATGATAATCAAGATTGACAATTACGCCGCCAAGGTCAAAAAGAAGCGCTTTGACTCTTTTCATAGGTTAAGGTTGTTTAGAATCATTACAAATGTATAGTCTTTTCTTAATTTTTAGGAGGCATGACACTTTTATGACAATAAATGAAGCATGACTTCCGATATTTGTAGTAAGGAATGGGAAACAACCTCAAACACTTAAAAATATTTGCCTTTACACACCGTAAATTGGATGTCGTAAAAATAGGTCTTCTCCATATTGAACCCAACGAGCAAGCGGAAAGATTAAAGCGTGTTAAAGCCGATTTTGGCATAGATGAAATAATGTTTCTTTCAACTTGTAATCGTGTTGAATTCACTATGGTTAGTAAGTCTGCCATGTCCATTGATCAGTTTATCCGCGCTTTGTATCCAAATTTACCTGAGGTTGAGGCCTCCAACTTATCTCTCAATGTCGAGGAATATAATGGAGATTCTGCCGTAGCACATGCGCTTTCAGTTGCTTCGTCTATTGAATCAATGATTGTGGGTGAAAGAGAAATTATTACGCAGGTTAGAAATGCTTTTGAGCTATCAAATGCAAATGGCATTACCGGTGATTTTTTGCGATTGCTCATTCGACAAGTCATAGAAACAGCAAAAAAAGTATATACTCAAACGAGTATCGCAACGAAGCCTGTTTCAGTTGTGTCTCTTGCCTACCATAAACTTAAAGAGCTCAATATCCCTTTAGATTCTCGCATATTAATTATTGGCTCAGGAACTACAAATTCTAATATGTGTAAGTTTTTGAAAAAGCATGGGTTTAATAATTTTGTGGTGTTCAACCGAACAACGGCGAATGCCAAACGCCTTGCAGGAGAGCTAAATGCTTCTTTTTATCCTTTGTCAGATTTGCCGCTATATGACAAAGGTTTTGATGTTATTTTGACCTGCACGGGTGCCAACCACAATGTAGTGTCATTGGATATATACGAAAGTCTTTTAAATGGAGATAAAGGCCTTAAAACACTTATAGATATTGCGATACCTCAAGATATATCACCTGAAATCATTCAAAAACATAAGGTCCATTATGTCTCCATTGATTTATTGCAAAAGATTTCTAATGATAATTTAAAGGTTCGAGCAAAGGAGGTTGACTGCGTAAAGGCTATTGTCAATGACTCATTACAAGATTTCATCCTTTTGGTAGAAGAACGGAATGTAGAGTTGGTGATGCAAGATGTTCCACGACAAGTCAAAGCGATCAAAGAAACGGCATTAGATGAGGTTTTTAAGCGCGACATGGAGGAATTAGATCCTGAAGCAAGAGAAGTCTTAGATAAAGTGCTCGGTTATGTAGAAAAAAAGTACATTAGCGGCCCAATGAAACTTGCAAAAGAAATCATCCTAAAGAATGCCTCAAACTAAGCCTATAATAATCGGAACTAGAGGAAGTGATCTTGCCTTGTGGCAGGCCAACTTCGTTCGAAAAGAACTTGAACAGAGAGGACATCAGATTCAAATCCAAATTATAAAAACACAGGGCGATAAAATTCAAGATCTGAGTTTTGATAAAATGGAGGGTAAAGGCTTTTTTACAAAAGAAATAGAAGCTGCCTTGCTGAGGAACGAAATTGACTTGGCTGTGCACTCGCATAAAGATTTAGAAACCAATCAGCCAGAAGGGCTTGAGGTTGCTGCAGTATCTTCAAGGGCCAATCCTTGTGAGTTGTTGTTGATTCGAAAATCTGCTCATCAGGAAAATGCATTATGGGGGTTGAAAAAAGATGCGATTGTTGGAACTTCTTCTGCACGTCGAAAGTCACAACTTATAGCTTTAAGACCAGATGTTCAAATTAAAGATCTAAGAGGAAATGTTCCTACAAGGGTCGAGAAATTAAAAACAGGGGACTATGATGCTATCCTTTTGGCAAAAGCAGGTGTTCTCCGTTTAGAATTAGACCTTTCTGATCTTGTTTGTATTGATTTAACACCTGATGAATTTGTACCTGCTCCGGCCCAAGGTGTACTTGCACTTCAGATTCGTTCCACGGATGATGAACTCAAAGGAATTTTGCAGCAAATCAATGATCCATCTGTTCAGAAACTTGTTCATCTAGAACGTTCTGTGTTGAACCTAATGGATGGTGGTTGTCAATTGCCTTTAGGTGTATTTTGTGACAATAAATATGTTCATGTCGCTTTTTCAGATGATGCCATGCACCCTTCGAGGTATTTTCGTTTCCCTTACAAAGAAGACCCTGAGTTCCCTAAAAAAATTGTAGAGCATTTGCAACATCAGCAAGTTTGAGAAACATCTTTATTTCCAAAGACATCAATGAGCTAGAAACCCTTGAGGCTCTCATGGGAAATGATGCTTTAACTTTCGAATGTAAATCCTTAATTCAATTCAAGTCTCTTCCTTTTGATTTACCCGTTGACTTTGAGGTTATTTTTTTCTCTAGTATCCGTTCTGCTAAATTTTTGTTCGAGTCCAAAAAAATAAATCTTCATAATTATGGGCTTGCATGTGCGGGAAAGCAAACCGCTTTGAAACTTAATGAAATGGGTTTTAAACCTGATTTCATTGGCTCTAATGCGAGTAATCCTCAGCATGTTTCACAAGAGTTCTCGAAGTGGTTAGGAGATAGAAAAGTGTTTATACCTGCATCAAGTCGTTCTCTTCGCTCTATAGAGGAATTAATTTCAGAAGGCCAAATTCGAAGTGCTATTTTATACGAAACTATTCTGCTTCCATTAAAGCTAGCTTCTGCAGATGTGCTTGTTTTTACGAGTCCGAGTAATGTGCAGGCCTATTTTATTGAAAACGAGGTTTTGGAGAAGAGTATAGTGATCGCTTGGGGAGATTCAACAAGAAAGACATTATTAGATTATGGTTGTGAATCGTCGACTGTCCTTAAAGAAGGTACGATTACTGAACTAAAAATTATGTTAGAATCTTTACTGTAGCTTTGGCGAAGAACAATGGAAACCATAAAATAGCGTTTTAAAGCTCAAGGTCTTATCTTCGTTAGGATGTCAGCTATGAAAATCATATTTGTTATTTTTCTTGCTTTTGGATTTCACTTTGGTGCTTTCTGCCAAGATGCTGGTGCCCGTACAAAAACACTCAGAGTTGTGGATTCAATTCGAATAGATACCTTGAGTATTTATCCAAACTCATTTGAGGCTTTCGTTGGTGAAACACCATTGTCATCTGCTCAATATAGCCTGAACTTTTCTTCTGCTTTCTTTGTGATCAATCAACCTATTGAAGATTCTATACGCTTCGTTTACCAGGTTTTTCCATTCGATTTATCCAAGCAATATCTATTGAGAGATAGCAGCTTGGTTTTTGATAAGGATAGAGATAACAGTGCATTGTTTAAGATTGAAAACTTTTTTTCAGTAGACGACGTATTTGGAGGGAATGAATTGAATAAAAACGGTTCGATTTCACGAGGTATTTCTTTCGGTAATAATCAAGATTTAGGGATTAATTCTTCCTTGAATCTGGAGCTTTCCGGTAAGATATCTTCTAATTTGAAAATATTGGCATCTGTTTCAGATGCTAACATACCAATACAGCCCGAGGGCAATACCAATAAACTTCAAGAGTTTGATAAGGTATTTATTCAGATTTATAACGATAGATTGAAGCTAATTGCGGGAGATTTTTGGCTTTCTAAACCCACAGGATATTTTATGAATTATCGCAAAAGAGCACAGGGCTTAAGTGTTAATTATAAATGGAATAAAAATGAAGATAAGGTATGGACTACCCAATTGAGTGGTGCACTTTCAAAGGGTAAGTTTAACAGACAGGTTATCCAAGGGATTGAGGCGAATCAAGGGCCTTATCGTCTTATCGGTGCAGAAAATGAGCCTTTTATAATAGTACTTTCAGGTACTGAAAAGGTCTTCATTGATGGACGTCTTTTGGAGCGCGGACAAGAATATGATTATACCATTGATTACAATACTTCCGAGATTATTTTCACTTCCCGAAACTTGATTACAAAAGATTCGCGGATTGTTGTTGAATTTCAATATTCTGATCAAAATTATGCCCGTTCTTTGCTACAACATACGCTATCTTATCAGTCAAAAAAGATTGATTTCTGGTTGAACTCTTACTCTGAGCAGGATGCAAAAAACCAACCCTTGCAACAAGACTTATCCAATGAACAGCGTTCTTATTTGGCAGGTATTGGTGATAGCTTAGACTTAGCAGTAGTTAATTCGGTTGATTCCGTGGGCTTTTTCGATAATCAAAACTTATATAAATTAATCGATTCACTGGGTGTTGATTCTATTTTGGTTTTTAGTGTAAATCCTGATTCTGCCTTTTATCGTGTGTTTTTCGAATTTGTTGGTGATGGAAAAGGGGATTATATACTTGAGAGTTATAATGCATTAGGAAAAGTATTCAAATGGATTCAACCAGTAGGGAATGTTTCTCAGGGGAATTATCGGGCTTCACGAAGTATCATTACGCCTAAAAAACAACAGATGTTTAGCACGGGCCTAAAATGGAAGTATTCAAAATCGAGCTATATTGAGTCTGAATGGGCCCTAAGTAATATGGATTTAAATACCTATTCTGATCTTTCTCAGCAAGATAATGTTGGTTACTCAAACCGCACAAGATGGATGAATACGAGCTCCTTTGGAAAAGTGGACACTATTTCGTTTTGGTCCCTTCAAACAAAAGCTGAGATTGAATACCTTTCTTCGTCTTTTGCACCAGTTCAGCAATACCGAGCGGTTGAATTTGACCGGGATTGGAATACCCGTTTTAAGGGCTATCAAGGCAATCAAATCCTTGGAACATTAGGAACGAAACTGGCACATAAAAAGAGAGGTTCGATTTCATTAGACGCCCAACATTTTTCTATAGGTTCAGATTATAGCGGTCAGCGCGCATATTCAAAAGGGAACTGGAAACAAAAAGGCTGGGATGCACAATGGGATGCAAGCTATTTACAGGCCAATGCAGAGTCGAAAAGTAGTTTTTTAAGGCATAGATTGGATCTATCCAAGAAACTTGGTCCCTTGCGAATTGGATACAAGGATGATCACGAAAGAAACCGTTATCAAGATACAAGTTTTTCTTTGTCGTCTCAGAGCTATGAGTTTTTCGATTATCAGTTTTACATTGCCAACCAGGATACAAGCAAAATGGAGTATAAGCTATATTATCGTGAGCGATATGACAGAAGATTAGAATCAGAAAGCTTTAAAAGAACTGCAATCGCCAAAACAACAGGTGCTGAACTTCAAATTAACAGTTTAAAGAATCAGAAGATTACGCTTTTATCTGGATATCGTTCTTTGGAAGTTTTGGATACGGTTGTCATGAATCAAACTCCGGAAAATTCTGTAATCGGTCGTCTCGAATATACATTCAAGGCTTGGAAAAATGCAATTCAGTGGTCTACATTCTATGAAATTGGATCCGGTTTAGAACAAAAACGGGAATTTCTCTATATTCAAGTGAATGACGGCCAAGGAGTGTATACATGGATAGATTATAACGAGGATGGCGTAAAAGATTTAAATGAATTTGAAATTTCTCAGTTTATTGATCAAGCAAATTATATTCGGGTATTTGTGCCTAGTAATACCTATGTAACAACCTATTTTAACGAGTTTAACCAAACAATATACCTGAGGCCTGAACGCGTTTGGTCTCGTAAAAAAGGATTACTAAAAGCCTTGTCTTTGTTTTCTGATCAGGCCAGGTTTAGGATTAATAAAAAATCCAATGCTTTTCTCGATGGTGCTGTCTTCAATCCTTTAAACAATAGAGTTGCTGATACAAATCTTATTTCTACGACGGCTTTTGTTCGTAATTCCCTATTTTTCAATAGGACAGGGGCTGTTTTTGGCGCGAGGTATATTTTTCAAGAGAATCAATCTAAGACCTTATTGGCTTCTGGGTTTGATTCCAAGTTGTCCTCTTTTCATGAGGTAAATGCGCGGTGGAACCTGACACCTAAATTTTCGGTGCTCGCAACAGTGCAAGATGGAGTTAAAAACGCCATTGCAGATTATACCTCAGGAAGGGATTATTCCATAAACTATTCTTGGCTAAAGACCTCTATAAGTTACCAGCCTAGTACAAATTTCCGTGTTACCCTTGATGGTAGAATAGTTGACAAAGTAAATGACCTTCCAATAGATGGAGAACTATGTAGGATTAGAGATATTGGTACAACTTTTAAATACAATCAAACAGATAAAGGAAGCCTTCAAGGATCTATCAAATTATTAAAAATTGATTTTGACGGCATCGAAAATTCGGCTGTGGGTTTTGAAATGCTTGAAGCACTGCGTCCTGGAGTCAATTATACATGGAGTTTTGGTTACCAAAAAACAGTTTCAAAAAACTTGCAGTTGACTATTCAGTATTTAGGCAGAAAGTCACAGGACACAAGAATCATTCATTCTGGTGGTATGGAACTGCGTGCTTTCTTTTAAAATCTTTGTAATTTAAAGGGCATTTTAAAATTTATGGAGGAATACGGAAAAATATTACTAATCGCAATGCCAACATTCTTGGTGCTTGTGCTCCTTGAGAAACTCTACGGCTATCTTAAGGGTTCTGATACCGTTCCTATGGATGATGCTGTATCTAGCTTAAGTTCAGGTATGACCAATGTACTCAAAGATGTTTTGGGGCTCTCTATTGGAATTATATCTTACGAATGGTTTTTTTCTAAGCTTGCAATTTTTAGTATTGAAAATACAGTTGCTGTTTATGCTGTAGCATTTATCGTAATTGACTTTTATGGTTATTGGTCTCATCGATTTGCCCACAAGGTTAATTTATTTTGGAACCACCACGTTATTCATCATAGCAGTGAAGAATTTAACCTAGCTTGTGCCTTGCGACAACCGATATCTGGGATTGTTAAGTTTTTTACTTTCTTACTCATTCCTGCCGCTATCATGGGCGTTCCTCCCGAGGTGATTGCCATTGTTCTTCCCTTGCATTTATTCATGCAGTTTTGGTACCATACTCGGCACATTGGGAAAATGGGATTTATTGAATATATCTTGGTAACACCCTCTCACCATCGCGTGCATCATGCGATTAATCCTGAATATTTGGACAAGAATTTGAGTCAGATTTTTATTTTTTGGGACTTTATATTTGGTACGTTTCAAGAGGAATTAGATGAGGTACCGCCCGTATTTGGAATCTCTAGGCCGGCATCTACCTGGAATCCATTTAAGATTAATTTTCAGCACTTTTTTGTCCTCTGCATGGATGCCTGGAATGCACGCAAATTCATGGATAAGATCACTATATGGTTTCGACCTACGGGCTGGAGGCCTAATGGATTTGACCAGCTTTACCCTTTGCACAAAATAGAGGATGTTTACGGTTTTTCTAAATATAAGCCGGTCTTATCAAGATTTCAACTTTACTGGGGGGTTGCACACCTTTTTGTAGTTATGTTTTTTTTATTAGATCTGTTTTCTCGTCTTGGTACTCTTTCTTTTACCCATATAATGGTTTACGGAGGGTATATATTTTTAACTATTTATTCTTTGACAGACCTTATGGATAAGAACAAATGGAATTTTCTGTTTGAAATCTTTAGGTTTTCCATTGCAATAGCCATTGGGTTGTGGATTGAGACTTGGTTTGGTTATTCAGCAGTTCTTTACATCGTTTTTGCTTATCAGATTATATCATTGCTGATTTCCATTCTTTTCTATAGAAATGAGACCAAAGACAAACCCTCTGTAGCTTATTAATGAAGTATTCGTGGTTCATAGTATTATTCTATGTGCTATATATTAGCCTCGTCTTTTTTGGCAAAGAGGATCTAGCATTTTATATAAAGCCATTTTTGGTACCGTCGTTGCTTTTTCTTTTCCCAATTAGGCATGTGTTTTTATTTAAGAGACTCTTTTTTGTTGTCTTATTTTCAACGCTCGGAGATGTGCTTTTAATGTTTAATGGCTCAATCTTTTTCATTTTAGGATTGTCTTCTTTCCTAATTGCACACCTCATCTATGTGTTGATTTTTTGGACTGCTTTGAATCCTATTAGGATCAATCTTATGTTTTTCCTCAAGACACTATTGATTACTACATATTTTTGCATTTTCCTTTCCTTCCTTTGGCCATACCTAGGCCCTATGAAAGCTCCAGTTTTTATATATGCCGCTATTTTATCTATTATGCTTTGGTTTGCTATTCATTCAAATGCGAGACATCCTTTTTTGAGGTTGTTGATTATTTTAGGTGCTTTAAGCTTTGCCATTTCTGATAGTATGCTTTCCACGAGACTTTTTTATGGAACCTTTAAAAATGCTCACTTTTTTGTAATGTCGACTTATCTATTCGCACAATTCCTTATGGTCTATGGTATACTGGAAGCCGAAAAGAAAGAGAAATCTCTTATTAAATAATGTGAAGTTGTTGCAGTAAGTACTCTTTTATTCTTAGGCGGTTTTGTGTTGTGACGCATCTAGTTTTCAAATAAAAAAAAAGTATTAATTTTATAGTCTAAACAAACTATTAAACTGACTCAAAGGAATCCAATAATTTCAAATTGATTTAAGCATTACAAATCTCTTTTCACTCAAATCGAGATGCTTTAAATAATCGATTCTCAGAGTTCTAGTTTTTGAACTTTTATTGCAATGAAAACAATTTTAATGTTGTTGACGTGCATCCTTGTATTTTCGGTTTCTGCCCAAAATGAAGGAGTTGCAATCAACACAGACGGTAGTCAGGCAGATATTTCTGCAATACTCGATTTGAAGTCTACATCAGGTGGTCTTCTGATTCCAAGAATGACTGAGAATCAAAAAAATGTCTTGAATGTCCCAGCTCCTGGATTATTGGTTTTCCAAACAAACGCTGATGCGGGGTTTTATTATTATACCGGTTCGGAATGGATTGTTTTGACTTCGGAAAAATCTGGTTGGTCTATTAATGGAAATCAAGGTACCAATGGCAGTAATGATTTTATCGGAACAACGGATGCACAAGACCTAACATTTCGCACGAATAATATCAAGCGCTTTCGAGTGAGCCAAAATGGCCAGTTAGAAATCCTCAATACGGGACAATCCGTATTTATTGGTGAAGCAGCTGGAGAGTTAGATGATTTAACCAATAATAACAATGTTTTTATTGGATACAGATCAGGCTATGTGAATTTAACGGGTAATAATAATGTTGCTAGCGGTCAGCGGACCCTTTATTCCAATGAGACAGGTTCTAGAAATACGGCGCTTGGAACCCAATCGCTCTATGCTAATACTTCCGGATACAACAATACTGCTTCTGGTTATCGTGCTTTATATTTAAATACTGAAGGACATTCCAATGTCGCACTAGGTTACCAAGCACTATATCGGTCAATTTCAGGCATTCGCAATAGCTCTTTAGGCCATCAGAGTCTCAGAAATAATACCGAAGGAACTGGAAATGTATCAAATGGCTTCAGAGGGTTGTATCAAAATATTTCGGGGGATTACAATACAGGTATAGGATATAGTGCGAACAGTGTTGGGACGGACTTCAATAATTCAACGGGTATTGGATACAACGCTGATAATACTGCAAGTAACTCCGTTAAGCTCGGGAATTCCAATGTTACAAGCATTGGGGGGCAAGTCGGTTGGACTACGCTCAGTGATGGTCGATTTAAGCAAAATGTGCGCATTGATGAAGTTCAGGGTATTGATTTTATTATGGGTCTTCGTCCTGTCACCTATAATTATGATGTTCGTGCAAAAGAAAAATGGATGCAAACACAATTTGGTGAAATCAATGAGATGGAATGGGAGGGGAAATACGATATTGAAGCTATTCGGTTTTCAGGTTTCATCGCTCAGGAGGTCGAGGAGCTTTCCCGAGACCTTGGATATGAATTTAGTGGAGTAGACGCCCCAGAGAACGCGCATGATATTTATGGCCTGCGCTATGCAGATTTTGTAGTTCCTTTGGTGAAATCTACTCAGGAATTGAATGAAATCATTCAAAGCCAAAAAACTGAGATTTCAGCTTTGGAAGCGCAAAACGAACTTTTGCAGCATCAAGTGCAAAGCAATACGAAAGAACTTCAAGAATTGAAAATCTTATTCAAGATACTTCAGGAGAAATGATTAGGAGTTTATTGATTATTTATTTTCTATTGCCTGTAGTTATTCCATTAGCTTACGGTCAAGCTGGTATCTTCATTAACAACGGAACCCATTTGGTCTGTGAAGGTGGAGTGCAGGTTTCCCTAAAGGGGGATTTCTTAAACAATGGATTCTATACTTCATCAACAGAAATGCTCGTCTTATCCGGAGTGTCAGAACAAGAAATCGGTGGCTCAGGGAGCACTACTTTTTATGGATTGAAGCTAAATAATGCATCAGGAGTTTTACTTTCGAGTAATTTGACCGTAACAGACGAATTAATCTTGACCGATGGATTGCTAGATATATCTGATGCGAACTTAACTCTTGGCGTAGGTATTTCACAAATTCAAGGTGATCCATCTGCGTCAAATATGATTGTAACTTCAGGATTAGGAGCCCTTCGGAAACGTTATTCAGCTAGTCCTGTTTCCGGCGATTCAGATGCCTTTACTTTTCCTCTTGGGTCCAATACTTCAGTAGCTGAATATTCACCTATTGTTATGGATTTCGAAGCTGCAGATTTTGGACCTGAAGCTTATCTTTCTGTGCAGTCAACTCCTGACAAGAATCCGTTTTTCAATTCAGGTATTACCACCTACCTTGAACGCTATTGGACGGTAGAACCAAATGATATTTCTGACTACAATTATGAAATCAAGCTTTATTATGTGGATGATGATGTTCAAAATGGAAGTTTGACTGAGGGAGATCTGCGGCCTGTCAAATATAGTGGAGATTCATGGTATCAACCAGAAGGTTTATCCAATGACTTTCCCGATGCCATTGATCAAGGTAGTGCATTTGTATTTACTTCATCCAACTATATGGTGTGGGGTGGTTTGACAACTTTTAGTGTTTTTGGCGGTGCCGGTGGTTCTAACCAGCCTCTTCCTGTTGAATTGATTTTATTTAATGGACAATGCTTTGAAGATATTGTAAGGCTAAATTGGTCTACGGCAAGTGAAAGTAACAGTGCTTATTTTGATTTAGAAAAGTCTCAAGATGGCGTTGAATGGTCGGTCGTCCATAGTGAAATTGCTGCTGGAAATTCTTTAGCTCAAATCGATTATGAATTTATTGATTTGGATAAAAACCTAGGGGACATTTATTATCGGTTGAATCAAGTTGATATCGACGGGAATTCTGAATACTTTGATCCTATACAATTGCATTGTGCGCAAAACGAAAGTATACTCATGACCTTTCCCAATCCTTCGCATAATGAGTTTAATATTGGCTTGAAGGATGATTTACTTATAGGAGATGTTTCTGCGATGCTAGTCGATGCTTCGGGAAAACTTATTGCCCAAAAGGAGCTTAAGGTTCTGGCGGGAATGAATATTTTTCCTTGGTCCATACCATCACTTCAAGAAGGCGTTTATTTTATTCTAATTAGTGGTGCTGAGCATGTTGTAACAATCAAGCATGTGATATCGAATTAAACCCAAAGCAAAAGCTTATTTTTGTTTTATGTCAAAGAAAAAAGGGGTAGCCATTCTTGGTTCTACCGGTTCAATTGGAATTCAGGCTATTGAGAGCATAGCGGCTTATCCCGATTATTTTGATGTTCAAATTTTAACAGCATATCGCAATGCAGACTTGTTGATACAGCAAGCGCTAAAACTGCAACCCAATACGGTTGTCATTGTCGATGAATCTCAGTATAAAAAAGTTAGTGAAGCGCTTTGGGATGCTGATATTCACGTTTATGCAGGAACTGAGGCAATGTCCCAGGTATTAGACTCGGGAGAAGTTGAATTTGTATTGAATGCTATCACCGGTTTTGCGGGCATAGCGCCTACGATTGACGCAATTAGAGCAAAAAAACAAATCGCATTGGCTAATAAAGAATCTCTCACCGTTGCAGGAGAGTTGGTTACAAAATTGGCCCAAGAAAACGGCGTGAATATTTACCCCATAAATTCAAAGCAGTCCTCAATTTTTCAGTGTATTGTTGGAGAGTTTCATAATAAAATCGAAAAGATAATTTTAACCACTCAAGGTGGCCCTTTTCAAAATCTCGACCGAGGGCAACTTCAGAAAATCTCTAAAAAAGAATTACTCGAGTATTCAAAACCTTTTTTAAATATAAAGAGAGGAATTGATTTGGCAAGTATGATGAGTGCCGGTTTCGATATAATTGAAGCCAGTTGGTTATTTAACCTCAGGCCCAACCAAATTGAATTATTGACTCATAAGCAGTCTATTGTTGACGGTCTTGTTCAATTTGAAGATGGGAGTACGAAGGCTCAAATGGCATTGCCAGATATGAAACTACCTATTCAATTTGCTTTAACCTATCCTGAGCGTTTTAAATCTGATTTCCGAAACTTTAATTTTCTAGACTATCCTGAACTTAGCTTTGAACAGCCTAATCCTGCACTTCTTCAAAATATTGAACTCGCTTTTTATGCTTTGCAAAAAGGGGGTACAACAGCTTGTGTCTTAAATGCAGCCAATGATGTAGCCGTTGATGCTTTTTTAAATCATAAAATCAGCTTTTCCGAAATCTCAAAACTCAATAATGATATTGTTAGGTCCGCCGAGATTATCAAAAACCCAGTTTATGAAGACCTTTTGACTACTGATCAAAAAACTCGACAAACTGTGTTAAATCTTCTATCATGAAAACAATTATCTTGTCTTGTATTTTCTTTTTGCTACTAATTTCTTGCAAGCAAGGTTTGGTTTTAAAAGCTCAGTTGCATCATTCTCATTGTGGTGGAGCTCCTCCCACAGAGGAAACAAAAAATGGGTATGATACCCCGCATGACATGAATGTTATCATTGTCGGTGCACAAGATTCTATTAAAGTGAGTATATCACAAACGAGCAAAGTAAGTTTGAAGCCTGGGAACTATCATTGGTATCAAGAAAATAAGTTAAAGGCTTCAAAGGATCTTTTTGACGGGTTTCAAATGACTTTGGATACAAGTTTTGTAATGGAGGGTGGCTTAGCCTGTATCGATGCATGGAAGCAAAAATCAGATGGTGCATTTAGAGTAAGTCGAAAAACAGATACTATTGCCTTAACACTTAAGTATAGGTGTTATACAGGGATACTTCCATTTCCATGTGTGAAGTACATAGGTCCTATCTATCAGTAGAGACAGCTGCCTCTTTATCATCGTATAAGATATCAAGTTTTTGATATGCCTCTCGGATGTCTGCGATAGGTTCTACAATTAGACGTAATCGATCTTGTTTTTGTAAAAGTCTATACCCTTTGCCTTGATCTGTTATCTTTTTCAATATTTCTGTAAATAACGCTGATTCATAGAAAGGTGAATTGGCGTCAGAAACGAATGAGCAGACCATCTTTTCGGATTTAATAACGAGTCGTTCTAGACCTATTTTTTTCGCCATCCATCTTAGCTCAAATGAAAAGAATAATTCCTTAACCTGAGTGGGTATTGGACCAAAACGATCAATCATTCTTTCTTCAAAGGCATTCAGTGCAGCCAAGTTTTCGGTATTGTCTAGCTCTTGGTATAGGCTGAGTCGCTCAGCCACGTCATTTACGTAATCGTCAGGTATCCGAACTTCATAATCTGTTTCGAATACGCATTCGGTGGCATACGTTGTTAGTTGGTCGCTATTGCGCTCGCTAAATAGATCTTTAAACTCTTTTTCTCTAAGCTCTTTCATCGCTTCGTTGAGGATTTTCTGGTACATTTCGAATCCGATTTCTGAGATAAATCCGCTTTGTTCCCCACCAAGCATATTTCCTGCGCCTCTTATATCTAAATCCTTCATAGCGATATTAAATCCTGATCCCAAGTCTGAAAACTGAACCAAGGCTTCTAGTCTTTTTCGTGCCTCCGAGGTAAGTACTGTTGTTTTCGGGGCAATGAGATAACAGAATGCTTTCTTATTACTTCTACCCACTCTTCCTCTCAGCTGGTGAAGGTCGCTTAATCCAAAGTTCTGGGCGTCATTAATAATGATTGTGTTGGCATTAGAAATATCTATTCCCGATTCTATAATCGTTGTAGCAATTAAGACATCATATTTTCCTTCTATGAAATCCATCATGTTACGTTCCAATACTTTTCCATCCATTTGACCGTGTCCAATCCCAACCTTGACGCCGGGGCACAAACGTTGAATCATTCCTGCAATTTCTTTGATATTTGCAATGCGATTATTTACAAAGAAAACTTGTCCCCCTCTTGAAACTTCGTAGGATATACTGTCTCTTAGCATTTCTTCATCGAAGGTTATAATTTCTGTTAGTACGGATTGTCTATTCGGTGGCGGGGTATTGATAATACTCAAGTCTCGGGCGCCCATTAATGAGAATTGAAGTGTTCTCGGAATCGGTGTAGCTGTTAGTGTTAGTGTATCTACAGTCGTTCTTAATGTTTTTAGCTTATCCTTAACTGAGACGCCAAACTTCTGCTCTTCATCAATGATCATTAACCCTAAATCTTTGAATTCAATTCTATTCGAGACAATAGCATGTGTTCCAATTAAGATATCAATCTGACCTTTTTTGAGCTTTTGAATGGTTTCTGTTGTTTGCTTCGCGCTTTTAAACCGATTGATATAATCGATGTTACAGGGGAATTCTTTTAACCTCTCTTTAAAGCTGCGGAAGTGTTGCAAGGATAAGATTGTCGTCGGCACCAAGATAGCTACCTGCTTGCTGTCAGCAACCGCCTTAAAAGCTGCCCGAATGGCAACCTCGGTTTTTCCGAATCCTACATCTCCACAAATTAGTCGATCCATGGGAGTCTTTGATTCCATATCTTTTTTCACATCTTGAGTCGCCTTATATTGGTCAGGAGTATCCTCATACATGAAGGAGGCCTCTAGCTCATTTTGCAGGTAGGTGTCAGGTGTAAATTCATAACCGGGTTGACTTCTCCTTTTGGCATAAAGCTGAATAAGATCAAAAGCAAGCTCTTTTATTTTTTTCTTCGTCTTGTTTTTCAGGGTGTTCCATGTTTGTGTCCCAAGCTTATTCATTTTTGGAACTGAACCATCCTTTCCTGTAAATTTGGAAATTCTATGCAAAGAATGAATACCGACATAAAGGACATCGCCCTCTTTGTAGATAAGCCTTATTGTCTCTTGTGGCTTACCATTAACATCGATGGTCTCAAGCCCTGAAAACTGTCCTACGCCATGGTCAATGTGCGTTACGTAATCTCCTTTTTGAAGGTTGTATATTTCTTTTAGGGTAAGTGCTTGTTTGGCTTGCCGGAAACCCTCTTTCAATCTAAACCTATGGTATCTCTCAAAAATCTGATGGTCTGTATAGCAAACCATTTTCGATTCTTTGCAAATAAACCCTTCATGCAATGCCGAATTCATCGGAGTGAACTCCACAGAAGCATCGATATCTTCAAATATCTGATAGAGTCGTTCAATTTGTTTAGGTTGATTTGAGAATAAGAAATTTATAAACTTTTTTTTCTGATGCCCTATGAGATCCTCTTTTAATAGATCGAAATTTTTATTAAAGCTAGGTTGCGGGGACATTGAGAATTCTATCTTTTTACTCCCTTTGAAGTATGGCTTATTATTAAGTTCAACGAGAGTTGTTAGCTCAAAGACTTCTTTGCATTCTTTTTCATTTAAAAATAACTGTTCAGGCCTACTAAGTCTATCTTTATTTTCTAGTTCATCAAAGGTATGTTTTGCTTTGTCGAATTCTAATTGAATACGTGCTAAAGTTCTTTCCACGGAGTCTAACCATAACACCTTTTCACCTTTGAGGTATTTAAAGAATGAATCCATACCTTTTACCAGCATCTCGCCTTGTATATTCGGTACAATAGTAAAGAATGAGTGGCTGCTTATGGAAAGTTGACTCGCTGCATCAAATGTTCTAATCGACTCCACCTCGTTTCCAAAGAACTCTATTCTGTAGGGAATGTCTGAAGCAAAAGAAAAGACATCTACAATGCCCCCTCTTATTGAAAACTGCCCTGGCTCATATACATAGTTGACTTGCTCAAAATTATATTCTAGTAAAAGCTCGTTTACGAAATCAATAGAATAGGTTTTATCCACCTCTATTTTCATTGTATTCGATTTCAACTTTTTCACCGATAGTACTTTTTCAAATAAAGCTTCGGGATAGGTAATGACCCAACAATTTTTTTGAGTACTAAGTTTTTTTAATGCCTCTGTTCTTGCAACAACGCTCGCGTTATCTGTGTCTTCAATCTGATATGGTGTCTTATAAGAAGCAGGATAGAAGACCAAACGTTTGTCATTTGGATATAGTCCCTGTAAATCATTTAGAAAGTAGGCAGCATCTTCTTTGTTGTCTAAAATGAAAACATGATGTCCCGGACATTGATTTGCGCAAGCAGCTGAATAAACAGATTGAGCAGAACCAACCAAGCCTGACCAATGTATTTTGGTCTCAAGTTTCTCAATAATTTTCAGGGTATCTAATACCTTCGGATGTTCCTGAGAACTGTTATTAAAGCTCTTAAGGTTCATGTTAGTTCAAAAAACTCATTGCTTTTTCAACCATATTTTTTGAGCCAATGAAAAGAGGAGCACGCTCGTGAAGTTCTTTAGGTTCAATTTCTAAGATGCGTTTTCTGCCAGTAGTTGCTAGTCCTCCCGCTTGTTCTGCAATAAATGCCAGCGGATTACATTCGTACAACAACCTAAGTCTTCCTTTTGGAGCCGCAGGTACATTAGGATAAATATAAATACCTCCCTTTATTAAGCTTCTGTGGAAATCTGCCACTAGGGATCCTATGTATCGACCGGAGTAAGGACCATTATAATCATTATCTGAACTCTGACAAAAGTCAATGTATTCCGCTACACCGGATTCACATTCTTTTATGTTTCCTTCATTCATAGAGTAGAGCCTGCTTGATTCTGGCATTCTCATATTGCTGTGTGAAAGAAGAAATTCTCCAGTTGAAGGATCTAAGGTAAAGCCTTGAACGCCATCTCCCCAGCTCAATACGAGCATGGTTGATGTCCCGTATAAAACATATCCTGCAACGGTCTGTTTTGTACCCGCTTGCAGCATGTCTTCAAGCGTTGCAGCTTGGCCATATTTTGAGTTTCTTTTATAAATTGAAAAGATGGTACCGACAGATACATTCACGTCTATATTACTTGATCCATCTAGTGGGTCAAATAAAACAACATAGGATGCTGAATTTGCCTTTTGCGTGTCAAAAGCGAGATGTGCTTCATTTTCTTCAGAACCTATTCCCGCGACAGAGCCACAGTTTTCAAATGCATCGATAAATGCAATGTCCGCAATAACATCTAGTTTTTGTTGTTCTTCCCCTTGTATATTTTGTCCACCTTGTGCACCTAAAACACCATCTAAGAGTGCTGCTTTTTGGAGGTCTTGAGATACTTTTACGGATGCGGTCGTTATGGATTCAAGCACAGGCCAAAGTGCTTTATCAATACCCTTTATCGATTGTGCTTTCGCAAAATAATCATGAAAGGTCATGCCTAGTATGTTTTTTGAATGGTGACTTTAATTTACCTTTAAAGGCAGGTTCTAGTTGAACATAATACTTTGACCATAACCTTCTTTGTAAACTGGGTTTACAATGAGCGCAGGAATTAAAGCATCATTTGTGATAATATATTGCTCATAATTTGAGGTAATCGCATTCAAAAAGTTGCTTTTGTTGAGATTCATTATGGCAATTAAATCTGCATCCACTGATACAGCATATTTTACTACTTCCTTATCGAATCCAGATCTAGAAATCAAGGTGTATTTCATGTCTACCTCTCTATCTTTAAAAAATCTTTTGGCAAACACAATGTTCGACTTAACCTGGTGCTTCAAGAAATCATCTGTTTCATCTGGAATCACAACATGAACCTGTGAACCAAAATATTTAGCAAGTCTAGAAACGATTGTTAGTTTTTGTTTTGTTTCCTTATTAAGGTCCATTGGCACAACTATAGAATCGTAACCTGTTGTTTTTACTAACTTTTCTTGAACTATAATAAAAGGAACAGAAGAATTGGTTACAACTTTGAGTGCATGGCTTCCGGTAACGTGCTGCCATCCATGTGCCCCATGTGTGCCCATGAAAATAAGCTTTGCTTCATGTTCTGCAGCAAAATCTCCAATATCCTCAAAAATACTACCAATTCTCACATTTGGAATAAGGTCAATTTCATGAGATTTAAACTTCTCAACGATCTCCTCTAATTTGATATTTGCTTCGTGAATTTGATTTTGTTTTGCCACTACATGAAGTAATTGAACTTCCGCATCTAAAGGTTTTGCAGTTGCAATTGCATGTTCAAGAGCAATATCTGCTACTTTTGTAAAGTCATGCGGTACGATAAATGTTTTTTTACTCATGGCCAAATTTTGTTGTAAAGTTAAGATAAAGTAATGAAAAATATGTCGTTTTCTTATCTTTATTTTTGATTACTAACCCTCAAATATACTCAGTTTATGCCTTTAATAGGTAGGTTTTTAAAGCAGACAACAGCCCTAAGTTATCGCAAGAACGCGAAGAAAACTCAAGGTTACAATGAACAAGTCAAAGTGCTTCATTATTTATTGTCTAAATCAAAGACTACAAAGTTTGGTTTGGCACATGATTTTGGAGGTATTTTGAACCATGACATGGTAGACGCTTATCAGCAGGACGTTCCAATTATGGATTATGATTCCTTTTACAATAAATGGTTAAAGTATTCTATTCTTGGCGAAAAGGACAATACTTGGAGAGGTAGGATTAAATATTATGCCTTATCCTCTGGAACAACTGGATCTCCGAGTAAAAGAATTCCTGTTACCTCGGAGATGATTCGTTCCTTTCAGAAATCAAGTTTAAGGCAATTAAGTATCTTACATAGTTTGGATCTTCCTCAATCTTTTTACAGCACAACTGTCTTGACTGTTGGAGGCTCTACAAAGTTGACGTATAAGGAAACACATGTGGAAGGTGATTTAAGTGGAATATTGAAAAAACACACTTCTTTTATCGCTTCTCCCTTTACAAAGCCTGGTGCGCGAATTAGTGGAGTAAAGGATTGGAATAAAAAGCTTGATCTGATGGTTGAAAAAGCACCTAAATGGGATATTGGAATCATTGCTGGAATTCCAAGCTGGTGTATCATGTTAATGGAGCGAATTATTGAGCGACATAAATTAGATTCAATTCATGATATATGGCCCAACTTATATGTTTACGTTCATGGCGGTGTTTTCATGGATCCTTATGTAAAGCGATTGAATCAATTGGTGGACCGTAAAATTGATTTATTGGATACCTATTTGGCAAGTGAGGGTTATTTTGCCTACCAGGAAGACCCCTCAAGGAAGGGTATGAAGCTCCTGTTAAATAATGGTATTTTCTTCGAGTTTGTTCCCTTCACATCTGAAAATTTTGATGAGCGCGGCACCATAAAAAAATCGGCATCAGCATACACAATTGAACAAGTGCAGGAAGGGGTTGATTATGCTTTGGTGATTTCTACTAATGCTGGTCTTTGGAGATATCTCATTGGAGATTTGGTGCGGTTCACAAATACAGATGAACACGAATTGGTTATTTCTGGTAGAATTCGCCAGTTTTTGAGCCTTTGTGGAGAGCATTTGTCATTGGAAAATATTAATGAAGCTTTATTGAAGACGAGTACCGAGTTTAATGTCGATTTTTCCGAGTTTACAATTTATGCAGATAGTAAAAAGCAATGTCATTGTTGGTATTTGGGTACAACCCAAAATGTAGATGATTCCAAAGCATTGATTTCATTTTTAGATGATATATTAAGAGCCGCAAATGATGACTATAACTCTGCAAGGAAATACAGTTTGAAGTCCCCTGAAATCAAGATTGTTTCGCCAGCTGTTTTTTACAGCTATATGGCTAAAGTAAAAAAGTTAGGATCACAAAATAAAATGCCTCGCGTATTGAATGAAAAGCAGTCCAAAACTTGGCTTCAGTTCATTAACGCATTTTAGAGCTTGCGAAAATTGATTTTTTACCAAAGTTAAATTTCAAACTTACCTCTACAGACTGCCGGTACATTGAAGCTATTTTACCCAGCTCATAGTCATAGGAAACGCCTATTGTAACCCCACCCAAATCAACAAAGAAGGACGGAATGATTGCGCCTGTACTCCTAAAATACGAACCGATTACGAAGAATTGGTCGCTAACAAATGAGGTCACACGCGAAGCTGATTTCATTTTAAGTCTATAAAACAAACCTCCTATTGTTTCAAAGTATTTCGCTTGAATGAATTGGGCTGCACTAAATTCTAAATTCGACTCGGGAGATAATCCGTATCTCAGATTTGCATGAATACATATCTTGACGGGCAGTTTGTCATCGACGAGAGAATTGTATCTCAAGGTTGGTCGGTTTAAATGCTGTAGCGAAAAACCTCCTTGAAAACTTAAATCACTCGCTGAAAGTGTATTTTCATTGTCCTTATTGTAGCTGTATGCTATACCGACCCCGGCATCAAGGTGAGAAAACGAGTTTACGCCATTCACCTCGTTGGGGTCGATATTGGGATCAAATTGAGTGCCGTCCCATTGATTGTAAAAGGTAAGTCTTGAAAAGTCTGCTGATCGACTAGAATAACCGACTTGGATACCAGCAGATATTGAATGTGCCTTTGAAAGTGGTAAGACACCGCTTGCCGTAATTCCTCCTGTTTTGATGCTAAACTTTGAATCTCCCCCAATATCATTTACGAAATAAACGCCTAAACCTGAATATGCACTCGTTCTTCTGGGTTGTTTACCAATCGAAAACTCCATCATACCCATACTTGTCATAAATTGTGTTCCCGCACCAAGCCATTGGTTTCTGTGCTGAAGTGAGATGCGTTCAAATCCTGAGAATGTGGATGTGGTGGCAGGATTAATCATTGACATTGATTGATCAATTTGGGAATAGTGGAAGTCCTGTGAAAAACCAAAAATTGGGACTAAAACAAACGCTAATATTAAAACCTTCATCTTATCGAATTAGTGTTATGTTGCCCGAAAGGGTTTCGGACGAACCTTCTGTATATTGAACCTTCATAATGTAAGGGTAAACACCAGAATTACAATCGACACCTTTGAATTTACCGTCCCATTCGAATCCTTTATTATCAGATTCAAACATTATTTTCCCCCATCTATTAAAGATTTGGAATTGAAATGATTCGACATTTTGTCCAATTATAATTTGGAATGTATTGTTTTCCTCGGGGCCTATTCCATTAGGCGAAAATCCATTGGGTATGTGCACTCCTTCTGCGCAGTCAGGATCGTTGTTCTCAGGATCACACGGGTCTAGAGGGTCCGTTCCGTTAGAGAACTCCGCACCATCTGTCAATCCATCACCATCTGTATCTGGGTTATTGACGTCAGTGCCAATAACTTCTTCTTGAGCATCTGTTAAGCCATCCCCGTCTGTATCTATGTTACAAAGTGGAAGGGAATCATCTGGGTCGCAAGGGTCAAGTGGGTCAGAGCCATTTGTTGTTTCTTCACCATCATTAAATCCATCATTATCGGTATCAGGGTTAGTTGGGTCAGTTCCAATAGTGGATTCTTCATCATTTGTCAAGCCATCATTGTCTTGGTCGCAATTTCCTGCTGTTAAGTTTGGAACACATGGATCGGTATTGGCTGGGTCCTCTTCATCATTCACACCATCGCCATCCTGGTCATTCGCGCTTGACTCCAATGCATCAATTATCCCGTCGCCATCTGTATCTGTCGGGTTTGTTGGGTCACCGATTTCAATAAAATCATTTTCGCCATCACCATCCGTATCAGCATTTTCAGGATCTGTTCCGATTCCCCCCTCTATGATGTCGGTCAATCCATCACCGTCGGTATCTAAATTTGGATCATCAATAATGAAAACTGCAACGATATCTTCAGGTGCATTTATGACCATGCTATTCGTGTCTTCAGTTATAGCTAATGCTAAGGGTCCTGTTGTATATTCCCAATGGTCAAAAATATAGCCTGTCGCAGGTTTAGCTTTTAAGTAGGTTTCAATGCCTCCGAAATATTCAGTAGTCCAAGGATAGGTTGGTGCCCACACTGAATTAACCTTTATTTCTCCACTTTCCGCAGGTGACACATCAAAGGTTGTTGCATGAGGGCCATTCAAATCATAACAGTCTATAAGTCCTTCTTCAAGAGCTTCACAGCGCAGTATAATAAAGTCTCGAAGGTCTTCAACATTATTTTGCCATTCAGATACTGAACCGCCCCATTTGGCACATTGACCAGTCATTTCAGGGGTGATTTTCAATATCATACTATCCAAAAGATAAAGCATAGAGTCACACGAAAAATAGGTGTTTACAAGGTCTATATATCGCGTTACATAATATTGCTCGACAATTGGGTTCTCAGCGATTAATTTCTCTAAAATATCTGTATGTCCTTGGCCTCCTGGATTAGGTAAGTTTTCTGCATTACATGGATCAGCATTCGCTGAAACATCAGGAATCCCGGTATAATTTACATAGTGTCCAAAGGTGGCATCCATATCCCATAATACATAGCGCCATTTCTTTTTATCTCCCTCAGGGTCTAAGCCATGCCACCATGCAGTATTCCAATTCAGCCAATCCATATTTACTACGTATGAATTGAACATAAAGTAATCACACAAGGATTTCCAGTTTAACTTACTGTCAACGTAGTCGAAATCTGCACCTGCTGACATGTTGTTGTTTTGAACAAAATTCCTCAAGTTATCCCAGTTAGGTTGCGCATTTGGTGCACCATAATCTTCCCAAGTTCCTCCCCAAGTTTTCAAGTATTCGATGTTGTATTTATCCTGGTCATAATAATGATCAGTGTAGTCGCTATCATCTGCCTTTTCTCTAATTTCATAGACACCCCAGTACTCACCATTAACGTATAGTAAACATGATCTTGAGGTCCGCTCATCTAAACGCATACCTGCCCATATAGATAATGTGTGTATGAAAGCATCTCTAATGTGCGCTCCACCATTTTCAAAAGGGTAATTGTCGCTTGCCGCAGGTTTGAGGATAAAGCGCTGAAAGTCATTTCTGTCTTTTTCTGGAAAAATTTGATGATCTAGATCTCCATTATAACCGTACTGGTCTCTCATGATAAAGTCAAAACCTCTCTGTGGATATGCCCATGAGTCATTACCATGTTCATTGAAATCTCCTTCACCTTCATCAATGAATGATCCATCTTCTTCAAAAAGCTCAAGGGATCCCACGGGTTCAAATTGGTCTCCATCAAGAAGCTCATATACGCCTTCGCTGGAAATAGAGACTATAGGTAAATTGTGAGATTCATTTATAAAGTAGGTGTTGCTTTCCCTGAATGAAGGCAATTCAGTGCTGTATGCTGTTGCGCGCAGCACGGAAGTTGAATTAATGGCAACAGGTCCCGTGTATAGTGTTGACCCCGGAGTAGGATCTGCACCATCTGTGGTATATCTAATTTCTGCACTCGGATCAGGGCAGGTAATGGCAACGTTTATCGATCCTGGATAAAAACCAGCTTGGATATCGAAAACTGGCCTCGGGGTGTAAAAGTTTTGTGCTCCAGTGTTTTGACTGTTTGGTGTTGGATTCGTAAAAAGTTTGAAGTCGGCAGCTCCATCAGTTTCACGACCAACAGAATGATTCGATTTGGTTCGGTTTACAATTTTAAAAGAGTCTACCACATTTCCGAAGGTATTGGAAAGAATGACCCAATCACCCTCAGTTTGTGACAATTTAAAATTAGTGTGTAGCTCTCCGCCCTGATCGGTATTTCGTCCGGAACAAAAGATAACTTTGTGGTCATTTGCGTTTATATTGTTTGCTGGGAACGTCCATTTTAAGGGGTTTCCAGACCTGTCAGAAAGGTACCATCCGGTTAAGTCAACTGAAGCTCCAGTCGTATTGTAAAGCTCAACCCAATCCTCTTTATCACCGAAGGCATCATTGATGCCATTCATGTTTGAAGCGGAGTATTCATTGATTAATACCTGACTGTTCACAATTGAATAAGAAAGAAGTGCGAATAGAAAAAAGGCGAATTTCATGTTGATGTTAGTTTAGTATTAGCTCGGGTTTAAAATATTCTTACACAATTATGACGACAGTTTGTCGTTTGAGTTGTATTATTGTCTAAATTTTTTTCCGATGCTTCATAAAATTAAGCTATTTCTGTTTCTTTCCGTAGTGATGTTCTCATTTTCTTTTTGTACCAAAATAGAAGGTCCAGGTGGCGGCGCTACGATTAAAGGAGTTGTTATTGAACGAGACCATGTTGGTGTCAATGTTTTTGAATACCCTGCCGTTGATCAGGACCTTTACATTATTTATGGGAATGAAAATTCTTTTTACGATGATGATGTGAAAACTAGCTACGATGGAAGCTTTGAGTTTAGATATCTGCAAAAAGGGGATTATCAGATTTTTGCATACTCAGACGTAAACCCAGCTGACCAAACGCCTCAAGATCCAAGCTCTACTGAAGCTAAATTAACCTCAGTCACAATTTCAGATAAAGATGAGGTGGTTGATCTAGGAATAATCTACATTGATAAGTACTAATGCTGAATAGACCTGTTTTTCTATTTCTTTTATTGTTTATGTCTTTTTCAAGTCATGGACAGTCCTTTGAGTTATGGAATGCATACGGTGCCAAGTACAAAGTGAGTAAGCAAATTTCATTAACTGCCGGCTTTACGAATCGTATCGGAAATTCCGCCATTAGCAGTTTTTTTCCCGAATTATCAATGCGTTATAAGGCGCTCGATTGGCTGGCTGTCTCAATTGATTATCGTTTGGTCTCTAAAAGAGAAGTGAATGGGAATTATATTGGTGCCAATAGATACAATTTCAATCTGAAGCTGAGAAATTCATTTAAAAGAATAGAATATAGTTGCAGGGTGCGTTATCAAATGAGTTCTAGAGGTGGTGGTGGACAGTCTTATGAATCTGATTTTGATGAGGCATTTCGGTTTAAGCCGGTTATCGCATATAATATTCGTAAAAGTATGTTTGAACCCTCTTTTAGTTTAGACTTTTTTTATAACCCTACAAACGGTGTTTATGGCAAGCGATTTGATAAAGTTCGTTATGCTTTAGGTACCGCTATTGAACTCGGTGATGCACATGAATTAGACGTCTCCTTAAAGCTGGATCAACGCTTCAACTCTCGCAACAATGGAAACAAGTTGATTTTTGCTTTGGCATACACCGCAAACCTTAAGAAGATGCTGAAAGGGGTATCTAAAAAAGGACTATAAATTTTCACGATCAAGACATCGATAATGCAGCGCCTCTGCTATATGATTGGATAATATGTCTTCACTTCCTTCAAGGTCTGCAATTGTTCGAGATACTTTGAGTATTCTGTGATAAGATCTTGCGGAAAGGTTTAATTTTTCCATCGCATTTTCGAGTAACTGGCTGGCCTCTTTTGGGAGGCTACAAAAAGACTTGATTTGGAGGGGTGATAGATTTGAATTCCATGAAACATGTTTAGAGCCGCTACATCTACTTTCTTGAACATGTCTCGCACTTAGAACTCGCTTTTTTATTTTTGAACTGGGCTCTTGTTCTCTTTTTGACTGCAGCTGTATTAATGGAATTGGGGACACTTGAACATGCATATCGATTCGGTCCAAAAGTGGGCCGGATATTTTAGATCGGTACCGTTTAACTGCATAGCTAGTACATTGGCACTCCTTATTTGGATCTGTAGCATATCCACATGGGCAAGGGTTCATTGCTGCAATTAAAGTGAAATCAGCCGGGAAATCAGTCGCCATATTTGCTCGGGAAATACGCACTGCGCCTTCCTCAAGTGGCTGGCGTAAAACCTCCAAAGCATTTCTTTTGAATTCTGGCAGTTCATCCAAGAATAAAATCCCGTTGTGTGCCATTGATATCTCTCCTGGTTTTGGGGTAGTTCCTCCCCCTACTAATGCTACATCTGATATGGTATGATGGGGAGCTCTAAATGGTCGTTCTTGGAGAAGGCCTTTTAAGGGCCCTTGACTATATGCAATACTGTGGATACTCGTTGTTTCGATTGCCTCATTTAAGCTTAATGGGGGCAATATACTAGGCATTCTTTTTGCAAGCATTGACTTTCCAGCTCCGGGTGGACCAATTAACAGTAGATTATGTCCGCCTGCTGCTGCAATTTCGAAGGCTCTTTTTGCATGTGTTTGTCCTTGAACATCTTTGAAGTCTGCCGCTTCCAGGCTTTTGTTTTGTTGAACCGAATTCGTTTGAGGAATAGAGTAAACCTTTTTTTGAAGAAAATTGATGACATCGTTAAGATTGTGAACAGGGATTATCTTTATTCCTTGAAACAGGCGAACCTCCTCGTAATTTAATGCGGGTACAATGATGCCTTTAAACCCCTCTTTTTTCGCTTGAATTGTTCTTGATAGAAGTCCTTTACAGGGTTGAATAGTTCCATCCAAGGACAACTCACCTACAAGGAGGTAGTCTGATAAAAGTTGAGTTGATAGTTGGTTGCTCACTGCGAGAATACCAATGGCGATTGGAAGGTCGAAAACAGAGCCTTCCTTTCTTAGGTCAGCTGGAGCCATGTTTATGGTGATTTCACGTCCAGGAAATTTTAAGTTATTGTTTTTAAATGCAGCTTTAATGCGCTGATGACTCTCTTTAACCGCAATATCGGGTAATCCTACCAAAAAGAAATTGATTCCTTTACCGAGATAAACTTCAATAGTTATTGTAATTGCGCTCAATCCGTGGAGCGTACTTGAGAATGTTTTTACGAGCATTTTGTTTTTAGTTTCTATTTAAGATACGCTCTCCCGTTCAATTATAAAACTTGATTTAGTGTCTATTTTTCGCTATTTTATATAGTATTTTTTAATCATCAATTTCGCGGAAACTGCCATGCATAACTATAAAATTTCTGTTGTATATTTAGTTGCTCAAATAAGATGAAAGTATGATTCACGGAACACATAATGCTGAGGCGGATGAAAGAAATGAAAATGTTTGGATTTCAATCAATGGTGATTTTTTTCAAAGGAGTGAGGCCAAGATATCAGTCTTTGATAGTGGTTACCTTGTAGGAGATGGAGTATGGGAAGGTATTCGTCTGCATCATGGTAAATTGGTATTTATCGAAGATCATTTGAAGCGACTCTGGACAGCAGCTAAAGCAACAGGTATAAAGCTTCCTTTTACAAAGGTGGAACTCATCGCATCAATTAATAGCACTTTGGCTAAAAATGAGATGCATGATGGTGTGCATGTTCGCATTATGGTAACGAGAGGTATAAAAAAGACACCTTCTCAAGACCCCAGGTTGACAATTTCAGGGCCAAACGTGGTGATCATTGCAGAATATAAAAAAGCATCAAATGATACCAAAGCAAAAGGGATCACGCTCTTTACAAGCTCCTTTAGAAGGGGGAGTCCTGATTATTTGGACCCCAAGCTGAATTGTCATAGCAAGCTTCATGAAGTTCAAGCCTTAATTCAGGCAATTGAGGCCGGTGCTGATGAAGCGCTGATGTTGGATGTCAATGGTTTTGTCAGTACTTGTAACGCCACCAATTTCTTTATTGTCAAGGATAATGAAGTTTGGACATCAACGGGTGCTTATTGTATGAATGGAATTACAAGACAAAAGGTTATTGAAATTTGTGCTAAAAATAACATCCCTTGTCATCAAAAGAATTTTTCGCTCTATGATACCTACAGTGCTGATGAAGCATTTGTTACTGGAACATTTGGGGGGCTTACACCCGTCATGCACATTGATGGGAAACCAATCGAGAATCAAAATGGTACATCTTTAAGGGCTGTCTTAGATCGTTTATATGAAGAATTAATCGCCAATGAAAGTAAATCCTAACGGTAAAAGACTCTTTCTTTGGTCGGGGCCTAGAAACATTTCAACAACACTAATGTATTCTTTTGCCCAGCGCCTGGACACTACTGTTTTTGATGAACCCCTCTATGGTGCTTATCTTTCTAGTTCAAAAACACGTGAGGACCACCCTGGATTTGATGAAATTATAGATTCTATGCCAACTTCTTATGATTCGGTGATCGCTGAAATGCTAGGTGCAATGGATAGGTCTGTAGCATTCTTTAAAAATATGGCACATCATTTATTAGATTGTGACCTCGATTTTTTAAAGGAAGGAGTCAATATTATTCTAACCCGAGACCCTAGAGAAATGTTGCCTTCTTTTGATAAAGTTATTTACAACCCAAAGATTGAAGATGTAGGGTATAAGGCTCATGTGGAGCTTATAGCGTCTCTCGAATCAATGAATGCTGCTTATGTCATTTTAGATGCAACGTTCTTGTTGAAAAACCCCGAAGGAGTATTAAAACAACTTTGTGAGATATGTGGTATTTCTTTTGATTCTAGAATGCTTAGCTGGGAGAAAGGTCCGAAGACTGAGGATGGAGTTTGGGCAAAATATTGGTATCAAAATGTGCACCTTTCAAGAGGTTATCAGCCTTACAAAAAAAAGGTTATCCCTTTTCCTAGTCATTTAGTTCCCTTACTGAAAGAGTGTGAGGGGTATTATCAATTGCTTCGACAACGGGCCTTGCGATAGGACAAAAAAAAACGGGAAGCTTTCACTCCCCGCTTTTTCAAATTAAATATTGTTTAGTTCTTCATAATTCGCTTCGTTGAAACGGAATTGTTAGAATGAACAACAACCATGTATGCGCCATTTACAAGGCTAGAAAGATCTAAGCTTGCCAATTTACCATCAGTATTTAAACTATGAACGACTTTTCCGGTGATATCAATCACTTCAATCGATTCCATGTTTTCGTCAGAACGAATATCAATGTTTGAAGTAAATGGATTTGGAGCAACTGAGAAATTCAAGCTTTCTTCAATCAACCCTACTGTAGGAAGTTCGTCTCTTACAAAGATAAATTGCCATACTCCTGGGCCAAAATTGATTTGTGCCGTCATCGTTTCTCCATCAGCAGAGAATGAAACGTCATAAGTTATGGTTGAAACAACCTCAGCAGGACTTGCAAGCTCACCATTATTATGAACTTTAGAAAGACCCAAATAAGCACCTTCTCCATTCACTGTAGCTTTCATTGTTGTTGCATCATAAGCCCAAGTGTATGCGCCTGTTCCATCATGTGGAGCAACTGGAGCACCACAACCTTCTTCAACACCTTGCCACGCTTCTAACCATGTATCAGATTGAAGAACGTTTTCAAAAGTACCATCCTCATTGAACACATAGAAATCATCAAACAAACAATCTCTCGTGTCAACATCAGCAGCATCATTTGAATACCATGATAAATCTGAAGCACTTGGTCCAACAGCTATAGCACCAGCTTCTGGTTGCAATCTCCATGCACCTTCAAGAGTTGCTTCGACAGTTGGTCTAACCAAAATGAATTGCCAAAACCCTGGGCCGAAGTTAATTTGAAGTGTTAGAGTGCTTTCGTCTGGAGATAAAGACATGTTATAAGTGATTGCTTCAACAGCTTCTGCAGGACTTCCTAATTCACCAGCATTGTGAACTTTCGAAAGACCTAAGTATGCACCTGTACCAGTAACAGTAACTGTTCCAGCTGTTGCGTCTGCAGACCATGTCGCCGCAACAGAACCGTCATGAGGGGCTACTGGAGCACCGCAACCTTCGGCTACACCTTGCCAAACTTCTAGCCATGTTTCAGACTGAAGAACATTTGAAAAAGTTCCGTCTGCGTTAAACACATATTCGTCATCAAATAGACAAGCTCTCGTGTCAACATCAGCAGCATCATTTGAATACCAAGACAAGTCTTCAAGAGAAGGACCCACAGCCAAAGCACCAGCTTGTGGAGCTAAAACCCACGCGCCTTCAATATTCACTGGAGGAGGTGTACCTGTTTCTTTATCTAAGATAAATTGCCAGAATCCAGGGCCAAAGTTGATGTCTAAAGTCATTCTGTTACCATCAGCGGACATCGTTACATTGTAAGTAATTGAAGAAACGGCCTCTGCAGGGCTTCCTAATTCACCAGCATTGTGAACTTTCGAAAGACCTAAGTATGCACCTGTACCAGTAACAGTAACTGTACCAGTAGATGCGTCTTCTGACCAAGTAAATGCGCCAGTACCATCATGAGGTGCAATTGGAGCACCACATCCTTCTGCTACATCTTGCCAACCTTCCAGCCAAGTCTCTGACTGAAGAACATTTTGGAATGTACCATCGGAATTAAAAACGTATTCGTCATCGAAAAGACAAGCTCTCGTGTCAACATCAGCAGCATCATTTGAATACCAACTTAGATCACTTAAGCTTGGGCCAACAGCTAAAGCACCAGCTTCTGGAGCCAGTTTCCACGTGCCTTCTACTTGACCAAAGGTCAAAGACATTGGAACTAAAAATAATAAAGTAAAGATTTTTTTCATTCGTTGTAGTTTTGTTAAACATATTAAGTGTCATATTGACACGACCTAAAGTTGCGCATAATAATCCAATAAAAAAAATACTTAGTGTCATAATGAATATTAGTAGGTGTTCAACTAATATTTCTGTAAAAAACGAATTAGTTCAAAATGTTGGTTTCTTTTCCAAACTGGCGAAACGAAAATAGTACCGCTCCACCCGCCAATAATAGCATTACAGAGAATGATAAGGCGAATAAGAGATAGTCTATATTTCCTGCAATTAACGATTTGGTAGTGAGTACGATATTTAAAATGGGAATACAGGCTGTGGCTATATTTAATTCAATCCCAGGAAAAAGACCAAGCATTGCCGGTATGATCACCACGATGTTTAGAGGTGCAATTATACTTTGGGCCTCTTTAAACGTTTTGGTATATACAGATATAGGGACCATTATGCCCGCGAAGAAAATAGTTAAGGGTAGGAGCAAGAAAAATAAATTCACAATAAAAACAGGAGTGAGTATTGTTGAAATTACTTCAAGAAGATTTTCATCGGGAATCATATCCAAGAATTGAATGGAGAAAAAGAGACCTAAAAGTGCTGAAAATGCTGCCATTAACCCCGAAAGTACAATCACTAACATTTTTCCCACAAGAATTTTCCATCGGTGAACAGGCGTTGATAGTAAAGTTTCAATAGTTCCTCTTTCTTTTTCTCCCGTAAAAAGGTCAATAGCCGGGTACATGCAACCCATAAATCCAAAAGCAATAAATATATACGGAAGAAAGCCTCCCGCCAATTCACCGATCATTTGCTGTTGGCTCGCTGTGTTTTCATAAACAATCTCGAATGGAATTAATGCTTGTTCGTCTATACCTAGGGCATCATAGCGATTAAAACGTGCTTCCGTTTCAATAATTTGCATGTAACCTTTAGCCCGGTCAGAATACCCCATTTGTGTTCGGTCAAGCGTCCATTTCACAAATGCTTTCTTATTGGCGTCCAGTTGCTGTTTCACGTTTGGCCCATAAAAAAGTAAAAGATCTAATTGCTCATTTTCATAATCATTGACCATTTTAGTGCTGTCACCCCGATAGGATATTAGTTCCTTGGGTCCAAAAGAATTTGGGATTTCATTAAGCTTTTGAGCGAGATAATCATTTGTGTCGCCAATAATTCCAATTTTAAATATTTTTTCTTCGGCAGAATCAGCAAATGAGCTTGAAACGGATGTTACCACATTAATAAGTACCGGGAAAACTAGCAAAGGGATAACAATCATCATTATCATTGTTCTTTTGTCCCTTATTGTCTCTTTGAGCTCTTTTTTAAAAATTTTAAAAATCATAATTAGGATTGAACGATGTTAATAAATGCTTGGGTAAGGCTTTTGTCTTTTATTTCTGATCGGAAATCTTTCATGGTGCCATTGTGCTTTAACGTTCCATTGTGAATAATCGCCAAACGATCAGATAGTAGATCGACCTCTCCCATAATATGGCTAGAGAAAATAACTGTTTTTCCTTGCTCTTTACATGAGCGAATGAGCTTAATAATACTTTCTGCGGTAATGACATCAAGCCCGCTGGTTGGTTCATCAAAAATAAGCACCTCAGGGTCATGAATCATGGTTCTGCAAATGGAAACTTTTTGCTTCATACCAGTACTTAGCTTTCCGATTTTTTTATGCGTAAAATCCTTCATACCGAGGAGGTTATATAGATAGGCTTTTCTTTCTCTAAGCTCGGCTTTTGGCACATTATAAAGAGAAGCGAAATAATCAATAATTTCATCTGCATTCAGTCGCGCATATAAACCTGTTGAGCCTGTTAAGAAGCCGATTTTCAGTCGCGCTTCTCGAGGAAATTGAAGTGCATCAATGCCACAAATCTCAATCCTACCAGATGTCGGTTGAATGATGGTTGACATCATTCTAAGGGTTGTGGTTTTACCTGCACCATTAGGACCAAGTAATGAAAACACTTCTCCTGGATTGCATGAAAAACTAATGTCCTCTACTGCCGTTGTGATTTTCTCGTTCGTGTTTAGTTCTTTCTTTTGGGCTTTGCTTAACGCAAATTCCTTTGTAAGATTCTCTACTTTGATCATTTTATTCTTTTAAGGCTCCTGTTTTCAAGCGCAATAGCTTTATTCTTATTCGCCAGTTGTCCACATGCCGCATCAATGTCTTTTCCACGACTTCTTCTGATGTTTACGATGAGGTTTTTGGATTCTAAATAGGCTGCGAATTTCTCTACTTTTTCAGCGTCCGCTTGTTGGAATGGTTCACCATCAATTGGATTGTACTCAATAATATTGATTTTACAAGGGACACATTTTGCAAATTCTGCCAGTTCCCGGGCATCCTCAATAGTATCATTGAATTGATCGAATATAATGTATTCAAAAGTAACTCTAGAACCAGTTTTTTCGTGAAAGTACTCTAATGCTTCTCTGAGAGATTGAATATTATTGCTAGCATTGATTTCCATGATTTCATTTCTCTTTTCATCATTAGCAGCATGCAAAGAAAGCGCAAGGTTGAACTTGACCTCATCATCTCCAAGTTTGCGAATCATTTTATGGATTCCTGCCGTGGAGACTGTGATTCTTTTGGGTGACATCCCTAAGCCATCTGATGAGCATATTTTATCAATGGATTCAAGAACATTTTTATAGTTGAGAAGAGGTTCGCCCATCCCCATATAAACAATGTTTGATAAGGATTTATCATGACGCTTTTCTGCTTCCTTTTTAAGATAATAGACTTGGTCATATATTTCGCCAGCAGAAAGGTTTCGCAATAGTTTTAGTTTCCCAGTTGCACAAAACGCACATGCCAAACTACATCCAACTTGTGATGAAATACAGGCAGTCATCCTTCTCGGTGTCGGTATTAATACACCTTCTACAACAGATTTTTCATCAATAGAAAATGCGCATTTTAATGTTTGATCATTGCTCAGTTGCTCATCTTGTAAGACTATTTTATCTATGGAAAAGTGTTCCGAAAGTACATCTTGTAGGTTTTTTCCTATGTTTTTCATTTCCAGGAAAGAGCCAGCATTCTTCTTCCAAAGCCACTCATAGATTTGTTTGGAGCGAAACTTAGGTATGTTCTTTTCTTCGAGAAAAGCTTTTAAATCTTCAAGTGAAAGGGACCGAATGCTTGTGAGCTTTTTGGTCATACAGAATTATCTATTCAGCATCACAGGCATGACAAGCATTAGTATATCTTCGTTGTCGTTGTCCTTGGATACAGGCGTTAAAATACCTGCTCTACTTGCCTCACTCATTGAGAGTTTAACCTCATCTGAGTCCAGATTATTGAGCATTTCAACAATAAACCTTGAATTGAATCCAATTTCAAGATCAGACCCATCGTAATTACAAGTCAACCTTTCATTCGCTTCATTAGAAAAATCTAAATCCTCTGCAGATAGAGATAGTTCTGCACCCGCAAGCTTCAATTTAATTTGATGGGTTGTTTTATTTGAAAAGATTGAAACTCGTTTTATCGAATTTAATAGCTGAAGCCTATCTATTGTAAGAATATTTGGATTTTCTTTTGGAATAACAGCCTCATAGTTGGGGTATTTCCCATCAATCAATCTACAGACTAGAACCAAGTCGTTGAACGTGAATACTGCGTTTGATTCATTATATTCTAAAGTAATTTCTTCATCTCCCTTTAAATTTGCTTTCAGCATGTTTAAAGGTTTCTTGGGAAGAATAAAGTCTGAACTATCTGAAGCTGTAGCATCCGTTCTTTTGTATCGAACCAATTTGTGTGCATCCGTAGCTACGAAAATGATTTCATTTTTGGCAAATTGGCAGTATACACCGCTCATAGCAGGTCTTAACTCGTCATTTCCCGCTGCAAATAGGGTTCTGTTAATAGCCTTGGATATGATATCTCCAGAAATTTTAATGGTGCTCTTGTTTTCAATTTTGGGAAGCTTCGGAAACTCATCTCCACTAAAGCCTACCATTTTTGATTTTCCATTGTCATAAGCGACCTCAATATTGAAGGTTTTATTCACCTTAAAAGTACAGGGTTGATCCGGAAGACTTTTTAATACTTCAAGAACCAGCTTTGCGGGAATGGCAACCACACCATCTTCCTCTGTTTGAACTGATAGTTTCGTGATCATTGTAGTTTCAAGATCTGTTGCTGAAACAGTAAGCTCATTGCCTTTTATCGAAAACAAAAAGTTGTCGAGAATTGGAAGGGTGTTACTTGTACTTAATACTCCAGAAATGCTTTGTAAGTGGCGTAAAAGGGTGGCGCTAGACGCAATAAAATTCATACCAAAAATGTTTTCTACAAAAGTAACAATTCACGCGATATAGGAGAAATAGCGATCACTCAATTTTTGTGTAGGTCATTGACTCGAAAAATGTTTCCGTAAAAAGACCTTAAAAGCGATTCGTTGAACGATCGCTAACCCAAGGTTTTCATAGCTTTTTTCTTTTAAATCAACAATGTAAAATAGCTGAGGTTTGGGATTGTCTTTTATTGTTTTATCAATTGATTCTGCCAAAGCCTCAAGCGTTTTGTGTTTCTGCAAGTCCTCTAAATTGAGCACAATTCCTGAGAGCCAAAAGTCTTTAATAATTTGCTCAAAAGTTTGAGAACGAAAATCATCTTCAACCCAGAAGTTGGTCCATTTTGATTTAAATTTTTCTAATTCAGATGGTTTTTTTGAGTTATTCAATGTATTTTGCTTTCAATTTGATTCTAAAAGTAAGCAGCAAATGTTTAATGAAAAAATTACCAATTATTGCAACGATTTGTTGAGTCGGGCAGAACAAGAGATCTCAGAAGAGAGAAGACACTTATTAATTGATATTGCAAAGTTTTTGAAACAAGAAATAAACGCAGATAACACCATCGAATTGGTCTATTTGTGTACCCATAATTCTCGTAGAAGTCATTTCTCACAAGTTTGGGGTCATATTGCGTCTTTACTGTTTGGATTTAGTGAGATCAAAACTTTTTCAGGCGGAACGGTTGCAACGGCATGCCATCCAAATACTATTGAAGCGCTTAGAAATATAGGGTTTGTGGTTACTTGTGAAAATCTTCAAGATGAAAATCCACTGTATAAGGTGTATTACAATGACCATGACTTTATTGAATGCTATTCGAAGGCAAATACCGACGATGTTTTACCTCAATCTGATTTTGTAGCCATCATGACCTGTTCTGATGCTGATGAAAACTGTCCTTTGGTTCCTGGTGCTAAAAAACGGTTTTCCACTACCTATGATGACCCTAAGGAGTTTGATGGGATGTCAAATGCTGTGGATTATTATGAAGAACGAAGTTTGCAGATTGCCCAAGAGGCGCTCTACACTTTTCGCCATTTATCAGCGCTTAACGCTAACGAATAGCTTTAAAAAGATTCCAAAAAGTATTTTCAGGTAGGGGAGCGGTAACGGAAATAGGCTCCTTTGTTGTAGGGTGATTAAAGTCTAACTTTCTTGCATGTAAACAGATAGACCCATCGTTGTTTGATCTTTTTGCACCATACTTTAAGTCTCCTTTGATACAACACCCTATTTTAGAGAATTGAGTCCTGATTTGGTGGTGCCGGCCCGTTTCAAGTTCAACCTCTACAAGGTGGTATCTTTCAGAAGATGAAAGTAATCGGTAACGTAAAATGGCTTCCTTAGCCCCTTTTGTATCCTCGGAGGTCACGTAGCTCTTATTCTGCTTTTCATTTTTCTTCAGATAATTAATGAGTGTTCCTTCCTTATTTGGCGGTTTATTTTCCAAAATAGCCCAATAGGTTTTAGCAGTTTCCTTTTCTCTAAATTGTTTGTTCATCCGTTCCAGTCCTTTACTGGTACGCGCAAATAAAATAACACCGCTTGTTGGTCTATCCAACCGATGAATGACTCCGCAGAATACATTTCCCGGTTT
>MDSY01068678.1_pt1 | contig 49354 bp, 53 predicted proteins | sample 811131 | NCBI WGS metagenome assembly MDSY01 (sample SAMN05326643, study PRJNA326480) | marine metagenome | isolation source: seawater | place: Atlantic Ocean: South West | collected 2010 | reverse complement strand
GGTAGACAAGGCAGCAGTAGCCGCCCCGAAAGTAGTGTAGTTGCTCGTCCCGGTTCCGTTTGCGTCAATGGTATATGACCCCGAAAGCTGGGCGAACATCGGCATCGATAGCACACTAAATGCTAAAGCTCCGAGTAGTCGCTGTGTACGATTTTTCATAAATAGGTTGTTTAAGTGTGAATTGTGTTAAGTCTCTAAAAGTAGGGATTTTTCAACAAAGTATAGTTAATAACCTCAAAAAAAAACAAAAAAAGTCTTTATTTACTTGGTTTTCAGAGGTGCATACCCTCCCTTTTTTCGATTGCGATTTACATCATCTGTAGTCAGAGGATCACACTTCAGGAGATCTTTTTTATAGCTTGACGGTAGAGCTTGATACCATGAAGTTCCTTCTGTTTTCCACTTGAGCATTTCATCAGAAACTGGCTTTACTACTTTTCCTGGGTTACCAACAAAAACGGACCTTTCAGGTACAATAGTTCCCTGCTTTACAAATGTCAAAGCACCTACAATAGACTCTTTTCCGATAACGGCATCATCCATAATTACTGCATTCATTCCAATCAACGTGTTCATCTCAATTGTTGCCCCATGGATTATAGCCCCGTGACCAATATGTGATGACTCTTTTAAAAGAACATTTTTTCCGGGAAAAACATGAATTGTGCAATTTTCTTGGACATTGGAGCCCTTTTCAACCGTAATTCTACCCCAGTCACCTCTTAAAACTGCTCCTGGGCCTATATATACATTTTCATTTATCCATACATCGCCTATGATAGTGGCTTGCTCATGGACAAATGCACTAGAGTGAACAACTGGCTTAATTCCTTCAAAAGAGTAAAACATAGTATTAAAATTTACTGACGTTCTAGAATAACGGCGAAACCCTGACCAACGCCTACGCACATTGTAACTAGGGCGTATCGACCCCCAGACCTATTTAATTCTTTGGCGGCAGTTAAGGCCAAACGTGCTCCGGTCATCCCCAAAGGGTGGCCCAATGAAATTGCTCCTCCGTTAGGGTTTATCCGCGGGTCGGTATCCTCCAGGCCCAGCGCTCGAGTGCAAGAAAGGACCTGGGCGGAAAAGGCCTCATTGATCTCGATTAAATCCATCTGATCTAAGCCAAGGCCCGCCATCTTGAGAGCCTTTTTTGAGGCCAGAACGGGTCCGATGCCCATTGTTCTTGGCTCAACACCAACGGATGTGCCACAAACAACCCTAGCCAAAGGGTTAGCGTTAATTGTTTTAACTCCCGCTTCAGAAGCGATTAACAAAGCACAGCTTCCATCATTAAGCCCGCTTGAATTTCCTGCAGTTACCGTTCCTGGAGAACGAAATGCGGGCTTCAGCCTTGCGAGTCCATCGATAGATGTATTGGGTTTTGGGAATTGATCTTCTGAAACGATAATATCTTCTGATTTTCTTTGCGGAATTGAAAGCGCAGAAATTTCTTGAGCAAAAACACCGTTTATTTTTGCCAGCTGTGTTTTTTCCTGGCTCCAAAAAGCGAACTTATCCTGATCTTCTCTTGATATTGAATATTGCTCAACCAAGTTTTCTGCCGTTTCTCCCATTGCGTCCGTTCCGTAAGTAGATTTCATCTTACTATTCACAAACCTCCACCCAAAGCTTGAGTCATACATTTTGCTATCTATTCCAAATGCCTTGCTGGACTTGCTCACTATATATGGCCCTCTAGTCATGTTTTCTACGCCGCCGGCAATAAAAAAATCACCAGCACCTGAATTAATCGCCCTTTGGGCATGCAGTAACGAGCTGAGGCCTGATGCGCAAAGCCTATTGATAGTTTCCGCGGGAACAGAAGTGGGTATTCCCGCGAGCAGCGATGCCATTCTTGCAACATTTCTATTGTCTTCTCCTGCCTGGTTTGCGCAGCCTAGATAAATATCCTCTATTTGCTCAAGGTCAAGACTTTTAAACATTGAGATCAATGAAGACAGGCTGTGTGCCGCAAGATCATCAGTCCTAACGTCACGCAACGCTCCGCCAAAAGAGCCAATTGGACTTCTTGTCCCCTCTATTATAAATGCATTCATTCCCATAGTTTTTCAGTTATAAATACCGTTCCACGAAAAAGAGCAACAAGGTCTTCTTCATTTCGAACCTCAACCTCAAACCTAGCTAATCTCTTGGACTTGTCCCTAAGCTTTGCTGATGCTTTTAGCTTCTCGCCTGCTTTAACCGGCTTGGTATGCGAAATACTTGTTTCAATTGAAACGGCCTTGCTGCCCAGGCTATTGCTGGCAAAGGCTAATGCTGAGTCCGCTAGGGAGTAAGCAATGCCTCCGTGCGCAATACCAAAACCATTGGTCATATCATCACGAACTTTAAGCTCAACAACAGCAAACCCATCTGATGCCGAAAGGATTTCCATGCCTAGCCACTGACTAAATGCGTCATCGCTATACATTTTTTGGGGGATGCCTTTTGAGTCCATATATGTTTTTTTATTCTGATTTTTTTGCCTCAGGAATGTCTACGGCCTCCTCAAAGCAACCGATTAAAACATCTACCAAAACCATAAGATTATGCTGCTGACCCTTCCTTTCGCGAAGGCCGCTTTTAAGCTCTTGATGAAGAAAGTTTCGTACCTCTGAAAACACAAATGGACTGCGCGAAACTTTTACCATCTCTTCCATATTGGGACCGTCTTCTGAATCTATCTTTTCGATATTTTCTACAACATCACGTGTCACGTCCTGAATAATGACACTAGTTATTGACTTTATGGTTAGCGCAGCTAATCGAAAGCCCTCCCGGAGAAGCATCGCCGTTCTGACCAGTTGCTCATGCTCGTCGTCGTCAAACTCCTCAGATAAATTCATTAAAAAACCGAAAAGAGCAGGGTGTTCATCCATAAAAACCGTTAGCGTTTCACCATACTCTTTGTCGTTCATCGAGCGAATGCGAGCAATGGCTAGGTCAAATGTTACTGGATTGGTCATTTTATGATGTTTATTTTAATTCAAGCTTTCCCTTGCTTACCCATTCTTGCAGAAGCGCCGTGGGTCGATACCTGGCATCTCCTGTATGATTTAGAAGGTCTTTTAATATTTGTAATATTTTATCTGGACCGATTTTTTTCGTCCATTCAATGAGGCCCATTGGGTAGTTTACTCCTTTGACCATTGCTGTCTCAAGGTCCTCCAGCGAACAAAGCCTATCCTCCAAGGCTGAAAGAGCTTCATTAATTAGTAAGGCAAGTATTCTCTCGAGAATAGAGTTTCCTAAAACTTCATCTCTTATAGGGTTGGAAATAGCGGAGCCCTCTTCATATATGTAAAACCCACGGCCCGTTTTTTTTCCTAGCCACCCTTGGTCAACAAGGCGCTTTTGAGAAATGTTTGGTCTAAACCGAGGCTCAAAATAAAATTGGGTCCAAACTGATTCTGAAACTGAATAGTTTATGTCTTGACCAATAAAGTCCGTCAATAAAAACGGCCCCATTTTAAATTTTCCTAAACTTGTCATGGCCCAGTCAATAGTGTCTGGGGTGGCAATTCCCTGTTCGTAGATGTTCATCGCTTCGCCGTAAAACGCTCTAGCCACTCGATTAACAATAAAACCCGGGCTATCCTTAGCAACTACGGGTGATTTTCCCATCTGCATTAGCCAGTTTTTACAATCAGAAACGATCTCTGGCCTGGAAGCCATGCTGGGGATAATTTCAACAAGAGGCATTAACGCTGCGGGATTAAAAAAATGTATGCCGATTAATCTTTCCGGATGATTTAATCCTTTCGCAAGTGAGGCTATCGATAATGATGATGTGTTGGTAGCGAAAATAGTATCCGCCGGGGAAATTTCTTCTAGCTCCTGAAACAAATCTCTTTTTAACTTAATGTTTTCCGAAATAGCCTCGATTACCACCTGCGCCCCTTGTGCTTTTGCAAGCGATTCAATAGGTGTTATTCTTTTTAGAATTTCTCTAGACTCAACGCGCTCCAACTTCCCTTTTGCGACCAACCTTTCCATTATTTTCTCTAGCTTCTCAAGTGCTTTTTTCACTCCCGCTAAATCAATATCGTAAAGAAAGACTCTTACCCCGGCCTGCGAAAGAACCTGAGCTATCCCTATGCCCATTGCTCCCGCACCAACAACAATTGTCTTTTTAAAGGTTAGATCGTTTTTCATTTAAGTTCTTCTTCTCTGTTGGGGTCAAAGGTCTGCAATTAGACAGTAATGGCATTATTTACCCTCAAAATTTGGGCGACGCTTCTCTAAAAAAGCAGCCACCCCTTCATTAAAGTCTTGGGTTTTTCCCATCTTATTTTGAAGCTCTCGCTCAAACTCTAATTGATCCTCTAGGCCTGATAACAAAGACCTATTCAACGCCTTTTTAATTCCCGCAAATGCTGCTGTTGGCTGAGTCGCAAGGTGCTTAGCAATGCTTATCGCCTCCTCGAGCAATTTTTCTTCAGGAAAAACCTTATAAACCAATCCTGAACTAAGAGCCTCTTGAGAATCTATCTTGTCGGCCATCATCATCCATGCGCTAGCTTTTGCAAAACCAACCAATCTGGGCAGAGTATATGTTCCGCCTGAATCTGGAATAAGGCCTATTTTACTAAAAGCCTGAACAAATGATGCTTTTTCAGAAGCAACAACGACATCTCCTACAAGAGCCAAGTTGGCTCCTGCGCCGGCCGCAATTCCATTAACTGCAAAAATGATGGGCTTGGGGGTTTCTCTAATTTGGCTTACCAGGGGGTTAAAGTGCTCTGAAAGAATCTTATCTAATCCTGGTCCCGTCGGGTCTATCGCCTCTTGAAGGTCTTGCCCACTGCTAAATGCTTTTCCTTTTCCCGTAATTAAAATGGCTCGAACAGAGTCGTCTTTAGCTCCTTGTTCAATTCTTTTCTGAAGAGACAAAGCCATCTCTTTATTAAAAGCATTATAGCTCTCAGGTCTGTTTAACGTGAGCATCAAGACTCCCGCTGTAAAATTTTTTATAACCGTTTCTGACATGTCTTTGTATTTAAAGGCATTTAAAATAGTCAAATGGCTCGAGACAGGCGTTGCAACGGTAAAGAGACTTACATGCCGTGGAGCCAAAAAGAGATACACAAGAGGTGTCGTTTGACCTACATCTTGGGCATGCTATTTCCGGCGCACTCTGAAAAAGTTCTCTTTTTTGATTCCCGTCGTTTTTTGGAGGGGCAATGCCGTAATCCAAAAGTTTTCTTTTTCCGTCTTCTGAGATCCAGTCTGTTGTCCATGGTGGAGTTAAAACGGTATTTATCTCCACCTTACTAACCCCCAATTTAATAATGGCTTCTTCTACAGAAGAAGAAATCACATCCATAGCAGGGCACCCAGTATAAGTAGGTGCTATATCTACCTCTACGTGTGATCGATTAATTCTTACGTCTCGTATAACCCCTAGGTCGATAACGCTTAAAACAGGAACCTCTGGATCCATAACTCCCGAAAGGGTGTTCATTATTGAGTCCTCAGAAATTTCTTCCATTACCATTTTGCACCGGGATAAGATCTAGCAACCGATTGCATTTCGGCTAAAACAAGACCATGTTCTTCAGAGTGTATTCCTTTTTTTCCTCCTTTTTTCGCAACAGCGTCAGAATTTATATCGTCGAGTGTTGCGATTTTTAAAACCTCTATGACTTTATCTGTCCATTTGTCTTTCAGCTTGCTAACGTCGGGGCCAATGTTGAGATCATGAGCCTTTTTGTCAAGGTCTGTTATCTCAAAAAACTCTAAAGCATATGGAAAATGATGTGTGATGCTTTTTTGTATTCTTTTGTGACTTTCTTTTGTTCCGTCACCCAAGCGTATGATCCACTCAGCACTAAACTGTGCATGGTAAGTCGTTTCTTTTAAAGCTTTTATGGCAATTTCACGAAGCCTAAGGTCTTCGGATCTAGTAAGGTGTTGTAGTTGAAAGAAATGGAATGTGTCAAAATAAAACTGCCGAGTCATCGTGTCCCCCCAGTCTCCATTGGGTTGCTCTACAATCAGGTGATTATAAAACTCTCTGCTTTCTCGAAAATAGGCTAACGAATCCTCTGTGGTGTCGCCCCCAATAAGCTCTGCCGCATATTGGTAATATTGTCGAGCCAGACCTATTAAATCAAGAGAAATGTTACTTATTGCAATGTCTTGTTCAAGTATGGGTCCATGACCACACCAACCGGAAAGTCTTTGGCCCAAAATCAAGGCGTCGTCTGCCAGATGCAAAACATATTGCGTTTTAGGATCACATGTGTCCAACATCGTCAGGAATGTCATAAAATGTTGGGTGGCGGTAAGCCTTATCGTCAGAAGGGGCAAAGAGTGGCTCTTTATCGTCCGGGGATGACGCTATAACAGAGGAGGATAAAACAACCCATATACTCACACCCTCACTGCGGCGAGTGTAAACATCTCGTGCGTTTTTTAAAGCCATTTCTTGATCCGAGGCGTGGAGGCTTCCCGCGTGCTTGTGGGCAAGACCATTTTTGCTACGAACAAAAACTTCCCAAAGAGGCCATGGTTTACTCGTCTCATTTTTCATGCTGCCGAATCTTGTATCTCTTCTTCTAGCTTTTTTCTTCCGGATTGTTTCTTCGCATAAGCGGATGCCGCCTCACGAACCCACGCCCCGTCATTGTGGGCTTTTTGCCTTGCCGCTATTCTTTCTGCGTTGCAAGGTCCATTCCCAGCAATCACATCAAAAAACTCAGTCCAATCAATAGCTCCAAAATCATAATGTCCTGTTTCCTCGTTCCATTTAAGGTCTTTATCTGGAATTGTCAGGCCTAAGTATTCTGCTTGTTTGACCGTTTTGTCAATATACTCTTGTCTAAGCTCATCATTGCTCTTTCGTTTAATTCTCCATCGCATACTCTGAGCTGAATTCGGGCTGTTATCGTCTGATGGGCCAAACATCATGACGCTGGGCCACCACCAGCGATTTAATGCATCTTGAGCCATCTCTTTTTGGCCTTTGGTTCCTTTGCTCAGGTTCATCATTATTTCAAAACCTTGCCTTTGGTGGAAGCTTTCTTCTTTACAAATCCGAACCATGGCTCTGCTGTAGGGGCCATATGAGGTTCTACATAGCATTACCTGATTAGCTATTGCCGCACCATCAACAAGCCATCCAACAGCACCCATGTCGGCCCATGTCAAAGTTGGGTAATTAAAGATTGAAGAATACTTTGCCTTTCCTGTTAAAAGATCGTCAATCATTTTTTCTCTTGGGGTGCCAAGCGTTTCGGCTGCGCTATATAAATAAAGCCCATGGCCGGCTTCATCTTGAACTTTAGCCAAAAGGATTAATTTCGAACGCAGACTCGGGGCTCGTGAAATCCAGTTAGCCTCTGGAAGCATTCCTACTACCTCTGAATGCGCATGTTGACTAATTTGACGAACGAGTGTTTTTCTGTATGCGTCTGGCATCCAGTGTTTTGGCTCCACTCGGTTTTCCTTTGCCACAAACTCTTCAAAGCGTTCCTCTATTGATATTGATTCTCCCATAGGTTGAGATATTTTAACTGCAATTTAAGGCGATTAGAACCGTAAACGGTAAAATAGCGTTCTATTAAAAGGTTTAACAACCTACTTTTGTTCACTCCAAACTTAATCTTGCTCAAAAAATGTTAGGATTTTTTAAAAAAAACAAACCCAATACATCCAGTGGTCTGCTGACAACTGTTGCGGCCCAAAAGGGCTCAAAAGCTAGATTTCATAAGCTAAGGATTGCTGATGTTCGTCGGGAGACCGAAGATTGCGTAAGCGTTTCTTTTGATGTCTCTGACCCTAAAGCCTTCGGTTTTGTTCCTGGCCAATACCTAACTTTAAAAAAAGAAATTAACGGCGAGGAGCTTCGTCGATCTTATTCAATCTGCTCAAATCCAATTGAAAACGAACTTCGTATCGCGATTAAAAAAGTTCCAGGAGGTCGGTTCTCATCATGGGCGACAACAAGTCTAAAAATTAACGATGTTCTTGAGGTCATGCCGCCAATGGGTAATTTTACCCTTGAGCCAAACCCAACTTCAGAGGAAGAATACATCGGTTTTGCCGCAGGCTCGGGAATAACGCCCCTATTGTCAATGATTAAAACTGTTTTACAACACTCCCCGAAATCGAGGTTCACACTTTTTTATGGTAATAAAAAAACGGCGTCAATAATATTTAAAAATGAACTGGAAGATTTAAAAGACAAATATTTAGGGCGTCTTGAAATTCATCATGTTTTGAGCAGAGAAGACCAGGGTAACGACCTCCTTTTTGGCAGAATTGACGCGACAAGAGCTAAAGCGCTCATCGATAAACTGCCCGCATCAATTCTTCCTGCTGGATATTTTTTATGTGGGCCAGAAGAAATGATTCACAACGTTAGCGACGCAATTAAAGACTCTGGCGCTGATGAAAAAACCATTCATTTTGAACTATTTTCTTCAGGTCAAGCCACTTCCGAATTAAAAGAGAAAAAACAAAAAACAACCAAACAAAATTTATCTAACGTAACCGTTATTTTGGATGGAGAAAAAACTCATTTCGAGCAAAAGCCAAATGATTTTGTTTTAGACGCCGCTCTGGCTGCAGGAGCCGATATTCCATATGCTTGTAAAGGTGCTGTCTGCTGCACTTGTAGAGCCAAAGTTTTAGAGGGAGATATAGAGATGTCTATGAATTACTCATTGACAGAAGAAGAAGTTGAAGAAGGCTATGTTCTTTCATGTCAAAGCATGCCTAGGTCATCAAATGTTGTTATTAGCTTTGACGACTGAGCGTAAACTAAACCCTTATTTATTGACTTTTGCAGGGGGTCATGGACGGCAAATCCCTCAAAAGCGACAGCTACCATATTGTTTCAAAAACCTTACAGAAGCCTTGCGGCAAGAAAAATAAAACCCAACTGAAAAGTCCGATTTTACAAGGGATTGAGCCTACGGAGAAGATGGGGTTCGAACCCGCGGCCTATTAACTGCCTGCACAATAACAACTAGTCTTATAATTTTTTGTCGAAAAAATAAAGGAAAGACGCTATAGATGCTGAGCCTAGCTCTAATTCCCGCGGGTGCACAGATTTTATATCATCTTGAGATGTATGATGGTAATCAAAATACCTTTGGCTATCTGCGCGATATCCACACAAAATAACGCCCTCGTCTATTATTTGACTAACGTCTGCTCCCGAGCCCCCTTGAGTCCATTCTTTACAGCCATAGCGGGCCAGTAAATTGTTTAGCTCATTTATTAATTCGGGCCGTTGATCATGAATGATGGCTGGAAGGCTAAATCCCCTAGGGGCTCCTGAGCCCCCGTCAGACTCTATACATAAAATATGTTTTCGATTCTCTTCAAGGCCTTCTTTCGCATATTTCTTCGCCCCGTCCAAACCGAACTCTTCGTTAGCAAAAAGAACAATTCTAATAGTATGGCGTGGCTGGTAGCCGAGGCTCTTTAAAAGCCAAACAGCATGCATTGCGTGAGCAACACCTGCCCCGTCATCTTGAGCTCCCGTCCCTAAGTCCCAAGAGTCTAGGTGTCCACCAACAAGTATAACTTCATCAGGCTTCTCTCTTCCTTTCCATTCAGCAATAACATTTGCTGAGTTTTTCCTGCCAATGTCATGTGAACCAAGAGTAATTTTAACTTTTGAAGATGGGTTTTTCACTAATTCTTTACTTAACCACTCTGCTCCGTTTGTAGAAATAGCTGCTGCCGGGATTTTCTTTACCCCTTGTTCATATGTCATAGCCCCCGTGTGAGGAAAATCATCTAGCCTGTGTGTAAGTGATCGCACAAGAACCGCTACAGCGCCATATTTTGCAGCCTCTGAAGCGCCCCCCCATCTTTGCCATCCCGCCTTGCCGTATGCGGAGCCTGTATTAATTAACCAAGGGTCCATCGGCTCATTAAAGAACACAACCTTTCCCTTAAGGTCAGCCCCCTTTGCGTATAAGTCTTTTCTGTTTTTGATCTCCACAACTTGGGCCGTGATGCCGTTTCCTGAATCTCCCCCAGGGGTAGATATAGATCCACCTAGGGCTGTGATATTAAGTTTTGTTCTTATGCCTTTTGATGAAAACTCTGCGGTTTCGGCTCCTCTTACCCAGTGCCGAACATCAACCTCTTGCTTTAAAACTTTTTCATAACCGAGAGTGTCCAGTGTTTCAAAGGCCCACTTCACCGCTTTTGCGTCTCCCGGGCTTCCCGCCAACCGAGGACCAACCTCTTTACATAGGTCTGATAGCCAAAAATAGCCCTGCTGATCACCAAGGGCCTTTTGATATAAATTCTGTATAAAAACAGGGTCGGGCTCCGCTACTTGACCCGATAAGCTTAGCCCTGTGCAAATGGCAAATAAGTAAAAATAATTTTTATTCATTTCTTTTTATGTTAAATCATTAATGAACCCGAGTCCCCTGAGGCTAAGTACATAAGTAGTCCCGTAAGCCACCCGCCATATGTTCCAAGCGCATAGCCTAAAACCGCGAGAAGCACCCCAACAGGGGCAAGTGATGGATGGAATGCTGCGGCGGCAACCGGCGCTGATGCTGCGCCTCCAATGTTTGCTTTAGAGCCAACAGCAACAAAGAAAAATGGGGCTTTTATTCCGCGTGCAACACCAAGCAAAATTAACACATGAAACAACATCCAAATCCCTCCGACAAGAAGTAGGCCGGGAGATTTAATAACTTCAAGTATATCCATTTTCATTCCAATAGTACCAACGAGAATATATATAAAAACTGATCCCAGACGGCTGGCCCCGGCTCCCTCAAGGTTCCTGGCTTTTGTAAAAGACAGTGTTAAACCAACTGTTGTTGCAACAATAACGATCCAGAAAAACCCGCTAGTTAGGCTAAAATTTGCGGTATATGGTGCGTTTTTTTCAAGCCAAGGCCCAATGGTGTCTCCGGCTATGTGGCCAAGCGCTACTGTACCAAAAGCTATTCCTAAAATTTTCATAACCTCGTGAAATGTTGGAATTCTAGATGTTCGCTTAGTGAAGTCTTCCATTTCTCCCTGAAGGGCTTTGACAGAGGTGTTGTCTGCATGAAGCCATTTGTCCACTTGATCGCTCTTTGCTGCGCCAAGTAAAATAATGGCCATCCAAATCTCAGCAACGACAATATCGACGGTTATCATTGCGGAATAAAGGCCATCAGACGGTTTAAATATCTCATACATCGCGGCTTGGTTTGCTCCACCCCCAATCCAGGAGCCCGCAATTGTAGACATGCCTCGCCATACGGCCTCTGGCCCCGCGCCTCCAACAAGTTCTGGAGATATAGATGACACTACAAGTATTGCAAACGGCCCCCCTAAAACAATTGTCACCGTCGCTGTAAAAAACATAATTAGCGCCTTAGGCCCTAGTCGAAAAACTCCTTTTAAATCAATGCTAAGTGTCAACAAGACCAACGAGGCCGGAAGAAGATATCTAGAGGCGACAAAATAAAGATTAGTGTCTTTCGGTACTAGATTAATGTTTGTTAGGACTGCTGGTAAAAAATAGCATAACAAAAGGGCAGGAACCCACTTAAAAAAACCTTTAAACCAAGGGTTGTCAACAGCCCAAAAAATACCGCCCAAAAGGGCCATTAAAATCCCAAAAACTACCGCCTCATTTGTTATCAGGGCCCCTACTTCTTTTTCCATTTTGTTTGTTTTTTGTGTTGGCTTTGCTCGCGGTATCTTTTTTGTTTCTGACGAATTTAGCACTTTGTTTGTCATGTGCGTCCGCTTGATTTTTTATAGTCCTGATGGGTTTAGGGGTTGGTTTTATTGACGCACCCCAGTGAATAAAATCTTTTCTTCCCGCCCATGACGTGAGAACACCCCCTAGGCTGATAAGGAACTTATCTTTTCGAATCTCCATTATTTCCCCGGCCTGTCTGCTTGGCCCAGAAAGCAATCTAACTTTATCGCCCAAATAAACTGGGAGCTGCATTAGCTTTTCTTGCTCTTGCCTTTCGGCTTTCTGTTTTGTTGTTTCCTCTTGCTTTTTCCTGGAGTTTATTTCTTGATTTCTTTCAGATAAAGCCTTTATTATACGTCCCTGTATTTCCTTTTTTAGCTTTTGTGTTTTCGCTTTTGTCCAAGAGCGTGACCACTGCTCCATGCGCTTTCCCCACATCAGCTGTTGGTTGGTTTCCGCATTTTCTTCTCCTGTTTTTAACAGTTTTTTCTCCAGCGCCTCAATCTGTTTCTCGTTCAAAACCTTTAAATACTCTAGCTCCTTTAGTCTTTTACTTACCTCTTGTTTTGTTCTCTCTAATGATGTTCTTTGTTTTTGCAACCCAACGATAAGGTTGTCAACAGATATTGTTTGGCTTTTTAAAGACTTCTTTGCCTCGGCCATTATTTCGGCGGAGATCCCTGACCTCTCGGCAACTTCAAAAGTGTATGACGAGCCGGGGGTGCCTTGTCTCAATAAATATAAAGGCTTTAGGTTTTTTACATCAAAAGCCATGTTTGCGTTGCTAGCCCCATCTAGCTCTTCCGCTAAGGCTTTAATGTTATTGAAGTGAGTTGTAAAAACCCCAAAAGCGTTTGACTTGTGTATTTCAAATAAAAAAACTCTTGCCAGGGCGCTTCCTAAATCTGGGTCGGACCCGCCGCCAAACTCATCTACTAGACAAAGGCTGCCCGAGTCAGCAGTCTTTAAAATCTCTCTCATTTTTGAAAGCTTGCCACTGTAAGTAGAGAGCTCGTTTTCTATGCTTTGCGCATCTCCTATGTCTGTCATCACGCGCTGAAACCACCGCATTTTAGATTCCGGCGCAGTGGGGATTAACATTCCACATTGGAGCATGAGTTGAAAGAGCCCCATGGTTTTTAGCGCCAAGGACTTTCCTCCTGCGTTCGGTCCAGAAATAACAACGAGGCGTTGATTCTGGTTAAGGGCTATATCCAGCGGCACCGCCTTTTGGTTGTTAGCGCTCTGGGTGTTTCTTAAAACTGGGTTTGTGGCCTTGTGTAAGTATATTTCGTCGTCTGTTATTTGAGGGAGGCACGCACCTTCTTTTTTGGCAAACTTGGTTTTGGCAATTAGAATATCTAAAGCTAAAAGCCTTTTGTCTGTCATTTCGATTTCCTTCCGATAAGGAGTGATCTCTTTAGTTAAGTTTAACAATATTCTGCGTATCTCTCTTCTCTCTTCTTCTAACAATAGGCCTACCTCAGCATTAATCTCTAGGCACTCGCTGGGCTCTAAAAAAACGAGAGTGTTTTTTGCGCTGCTACCATGAAATGCACCCCTCCCTTTATTCTTGTCTGCCGCCTTTACGGCCAACACCCTTCGGTTATTACTTACCGATTCACGAATATCTCCAAGCCAGCCCTCTTTTTCATATCTCTTTAGCGCCTTATAAAAAAGTTTGTCTGCGCTTATTCTCTTTTTTGACAACTCCCTGCGCAGCCCCTGAAGCTCTGAGGACGCGTTTGACTTTACCTGGCCGTTTTTCTCTAGAGCTACATCTATCAATTTGTGGATTCTTTCTTCTGGTGGAAATGGGCTGTAAATAGTTGCTAAAGAGGGTATTTGCTCTTCATTCACCTGTGAAAACCGATAAACCTCTTTGTAGCTCTGGGCCTGATCCCTAATTGACATGAAGTGCCCCACGTCTAAAACTGAATTCTTGATTTTTAAAAGAGGAAGCGCTTCGTTTATCTCTGATTTCGAAACAACTGGTGGGTTGGTCCCTGATTCAATTAACTCAAGTAGCTCACTCCCTTGCGCTAGTTTTTGCTCTACCTGTATTTGATTCGGGTTGGGGAGCATTTCGATGATTGCCTCTCGTCCATTTCTAGAAACGGCAAATTTTGAAACCATTTGCTTCAGCTGGTTAAAGTCTAAGGCCTCATAAGCGGAGTTTGGATAAAGCATTTTACTCTGCTTTCTCTTGCCTCATTTGAGGAAAAAACAACACCTCTTGAATGCTTGTTTTTCCTGTCAGAAGCATTACTAGGCGGTCCATGCCTATTCCCATTCCTGAAGTTGGAGGCATTCCATACTCAAGAGCACGCAAGAAATCTTGATCTACAAACATCGCCTCGTCGTCTCCTTTTTCCAGTAGTTTTAGTTGCTCTTCAAACCTTTCTCTTTGATCTATCGGGTCGTTTAACTCACTGTACGCGTTTGCTATCTCGGTTCCATTAATAAAAAGCTCAAACCTCTCTGTTAGACGATCGTCGTCCCTATGTTTTTTACAAAGAGGGGACATCTCAACAGGGTAGTCTGTTATAAATGTTGGTTGGGTATAGTGTTTTTCGCATTTTTCTCCAAAAATCTCATCTATGAGTTTCCCTTTTCCCATTTCTACAGAAACCTCTATTCCGATAGATTTAGCGATTGACTTAATTTCCTTTTCGCTTTTTCCTAGCAAATCATGACCGGTGTGGATTTTTATAGCCTCCAAAATTGGAACTCTTGCGTATGGCGCTGCCATGTTTATTGTTTTCCCTCCGAATGAAATCTCTTTAGATCCAGTTATTTTTTCCGTTATTTTTTCGAACATCTGTTCGGTAAAATCCATCATCCATTTGTAGTCTTTGTAGGCAACATATATTTCTAAAATGGTGAATTCCGGGTTGTGTGTTCTGTCCATGCCCTCATTACGAAAGTCTTTTGCAAACTCATATACTCCATCAAAACCACCAACAATAAGTCGTTTTAGGTATAGCTCATTAGATATTCTTAAATAAAGGGGAATGTCAAGTGCGTTGTGATGCGTTTTAAACGGCCTAGCCGCCGCCCCTCCTGGTATGCTCTGGAGAATGGGTGTTTCTACCTCCAAATACCCTTCATTGTTGAATGCCTCGCGCATTAAATTGAAAACCTGCGTTCGCTTGATAAAAACATCTTTGACCCCCTCGTTGACAATTAAGTCCACATACCTCTGGCGATATCGTAACTCTGGATCAGTAAAAGCGTCGTGGGTTTCCCCTTCTGAGTCTGTCTTAACGACCGGAAGGGGTCTAAGAGATTTACTTAATACTTTCAAGGCGGAAACATGTACGCTGATTTCTCCTGTTTTAGTTAAGAACACATGTCCCTTTAAAGAAACAAAATCCCCTATGTCTAGCTGCTTTTTAAAAACGTCATTATAAAGAGTCTTGTCCTCTGTGGGGCAAACAATATCTCTGTTTATATATCCCTGTATTCTTCCGGAAGAGTCCATGATGCTAACAAAAGAGGCCTTGCCCATTATTCTTTTGGTCATTATTCTTCCGGCAACACAAACAGAAGAAAAGTTTTCCGGCGATGCAATAAATTCAGACTTTATTGTTTTTGCCAAAAAATTAACTGGGACTTGGTCCGCTGGATATGGGTTTATTCCCCCGTTTCTCATTGCCACCAAAGCTTCGCGGCGAAAGATTTCTTGTTCTGATAACTGTGAGTCCATATTGCAAAGATAGGAAGGTCCTGCAAGGTGGGTTACCTTTGCGTGCTTAAAGAAAAACTTTATGAAAAATAGCCGGGTTAGGGTGCGTTTCGCCCCCAGTCCAACGGGACCTCTTCATATGGGTGGTGTTAGAACTGCGCTCTACAACTATCTGTTTGCAAAAAAGCACGGGGGCGATTTCTTGTTGCGAATAGAAGATACTGATCAATCTCGCTTTGTTAAAGGCGCAGAAAAATATATTGTTGATGCACTTCAATGGTGTGGTATAATTCCCGACGAAGGGGTTGGCGCCGAAAAAACGCTTCTAAACGGGGGGGAAAACCACCCCTACCGACAAAGCGAAAGAAAAGAGATATACACACCTTATGTCCAGACATTAATTGACGCTGAATTGGCGTATTTAGCTTTTGATACCCCCGATGAGCTTTCGGGGGTTAGAGATCGGGCTAAAAAGGCCGGTATCCCTAACTGGCAATACAACAGTATTACTCGAACGTCTATGAAAAACTCTTTAACTCTTTCAAAAATAGATGTTGAGAAAAAAAAGGACGCGGGAGAGCCTTATGCTGTTCGTGTAAAAATGCCTCGCAACGAAGAAATTAAATTTAATGATGAGGTGCGTGGTTGGGTCAGTGTTAATAGCATGAATGTTGACGACAAAGTTCTTCTAAAAAGTGATGGTCTACCAACCTATCATCTAGCAAACGTTGTTGATGATCAGTTAATGGGAATTACACATGTCATTCGGGGTGAAGAGTGGCTGCCCTCCGCCCCTCTTCACGTTTTATTATATGACTATTTTAAGTGGGAGAGGCCCGTGTTTGCGCATTTACCTCTTTTGCTTCGCCCAGATGGAAATGGAAAACTATCAAAAAGAGATGGAGATAGGTTAGGTTTTCCTGTATTCCCATTAAATTGGAAAAATCCGGAAACAAATGAAACAGCATCTGGTTATAAAGAAGCCGGGTTTTATGCCGAGGGGTTTATTAATATGCTTGCTTTTTTGGGGTGGAATCCAGGAACTAATCAAGAGATATTTTCTATGGATGAGTTGGTTTCTAGTTTCAGTCTGGAAAAAGTTAGTAAAGCTGGTGCGCGGTTTGATTTTGACAAGGCGCGTTGGTTTAACCAACAGCACCTCCGTTTGCGGCCAAAAGAAGACCTTTTAAGAGAATATTTAGAACTTTTGGGGGGAAATAATGGACACGCTCCAAAAAAAGATTGGGCGAAAAAATCTCTTGACTTATTTATGGATAGAGCTGAGTTTGTAAAAGATATTATTAGCGAGTCAACATATTTATTTAAAGACCCTGAGTCTTATGATAGCAAAATGGTAGAGAAAAAATGGAATTCAGACTCCCCCGATTTTATTAAAAATTTAAAAGAATTATTTTCAAAAACTAATTATAAAAGTGACGCTTTAGAGTCTTGCTTCAAGGATTATTTAACGTCATCATCTTTGGGTTTTGGCCAAGTTGGCCCAGTGTTGCGACTCGCTATTGCAGGAACAACTCAGGGTCCGTCAATATTTATGGTAATGGAACTAATTGGCCGTGAATCCACGGAAAGAAGAATGGATGCGGCCCTAATAAAGCTAGGGTGATACAGAAAATAGAATTGGTCAAGCAAAAAGAATATGCTTACCATGGGTGTTTAAAGGAAGAGTCTATTATTGGTTCCGACTATATTATAGATTTAGTGGTTTTTGCTGATTTAAACAATTCCGCAAAAACAGATCAACTAAAAGACACTGTTGATTATGTTGGTTTACGAAAATTAGTAACACGGGAAATGTCGATAAGATCTAATCTTCTTGAAGCTGTTTGTCAAAGAATTGTTTTAGGAATATTTAATGGTTTTCCTTCTGTTTTGAAGATTGAGGTGAAGGTTTGTAAACTGAATCCGCCTATTGATGGAGATGTTCAAGCCGTCTGTGTTAGTTTTTCTTCAGAAAAATCTTAGTTCACAAGCTAATTGAGTCGTAATTTCGTATAATTAAAGGTCTCGTGGCCGAGTGGCTAGGCAGAGCTCTGCAAAAGCTTGTACAGCGGTTCGAATCCGCTCGAGACCTCTTTAAACCCCCTTTTAACGTAGGGGGTTTTTTTTTAAACGAAGTTTTACTTAAACAACTGTTGTTCTATTTACTTTGATAGAATACCTTCTTCTAGGGTTTATATTTGTCGTCATTATTTAATATTTTATTATGTATCAACCGACCCTGAAAGAAGCTTTGAATAGTTTATCAATAAAAAATGAAAATGCAGGCACCTGGATAGGTGATTCCCCTTTATTTTCTGATTCAGATATTTCTAGCTTTTCCCCAGTAGATGGATCTTTAATTGGCTCTGTAACAACTACAACTGATTCCCAATATGAAGATGCTATTGTTTCTGCACATCAATCTTTTCTTGAGTGGAGAAACATACCCGCTCCTAAAAGAGGGGATGCTGTGCGTGTTTTTGGAAATAAACTTCGTGAGAAAAAAGAAGCTTTAGGTTTATTAGTTAGTTATGAAATGGGTAAATCCTATCAAGAAGGTTTAGGAGAGGTTCAAGAAATGATTGATATATGTGATTTTGCTGTTGGATTATCGCGTCAATTAACTGGTTTAACTATTAAAAGTGAGCGTCCGGATCATTTTATGATGGAGCAATATCATCCTATAGGAATTATAGGAATTATTTCCGCATTTAATTTTCCTGTGGCTGTTTGGGCATGGAATGCAGCTTTAGCTTGGGTATGCGGTAATGCTTGTGTTTGGAAAGGTTCAGAAAAAACTCCTCTCTGCGCTATTGCTTGTCAAAATATTTGGAATGATGTTTCTTCTGAAATGAATTTACCTAAAGGATTATCTATTATTATTAGTGGAGGACGTGAATTAGGGGTTAAAATGAGTGAAGACAAAAGAATACCTGTTATGTCTGCAACTGGATCTACTGCAATGGGTAAAGCTGTTGGAGTTAAAGTAGCGTCTAGATTAGGACGTTCTATTCTAGAATTAGGTGGAAATAATGCTATGATAATAACAAATTCTGCAGATCTTAAAATGACTGTAACAGCAGCAGTTTTTGGAGCTATTGGAACTGCGGGTCAAAGATGTACAAGTACAAGAAGATTAATAATTCATGATAGTATATATAACCGGGTTTGTGATGCAATATTAAATGCATATCAACAAATTACTATAGGTAGTCCATTGGATGTTGAAAACCACATGGGACCTTTAATTGATAGTGATTCTGTAAATAATTATATAAAATCATTAGAAGATGTCGAAAAACAAGGAGGTACATTTTTATTAAAAGGAGAACAACTTAAAGGGAATGAATATTCTAGTGGTTGTTATGTTAGTCCTTCAATTGCTGAGGTTAAAAATATTTGGGATATTGTTCAACATGAAACTTTCGCTCCTTTGTTATATGTAATGAAATATTCTGATCTAAAAGAAGCTATTAATAATCAAAATAATGTCCCTCAAGGTTTAAGTTCAGCTATTATGACTAGTTCTATGCAAGAAGCAAATATTTTCCTTTCAGCAAGTGGTTCAGATTGTGGTATTGCGAATGTTAATATAGGAACTAGTGGGGCTGAAATTGGAGGGGCTTTTGGTGGAGAAAAAGAAACTGGAGGAGGTAGAGAAAGCGGATCGGATGCTTGGAAAGCATATATGAGAAGACAAACAAATACTTTAAATTATGGATCGTCTCTTCCATTAGCTCAAGGAATAAAGTTTAATATATAATTAAATTTTTTTTTAGAAAGAATAAAGTATAGTAGTAATGTTCGGTTGATAAGGTTGAGAAATATTTTTTAATTATTAGGTTATTAAATAATAATAATTAATAAACAAATTATAAACAATATATATTTACATAACTATTTTAATATCATGTTATTAATACATAAAAAAGCAAGAAGAATAAAAGCGTTTTTATTTTAAATGTTTATAAATATTAAAGTTTAATTTTTTAATAAAATGGTATTTATGTTTAATAATATTTGTAAAAATGTTAATTAAAAAAAAGGGGAATTAAATATTTAAATTTAATTAACAGACTTATATGGGTTATGAACAAAATATTAACAATTTCAATTGGTAATGATCATGCTGGATATGATTTAAAATTTAAAATAAAAGAAATCTTAGAAAAACAAGGGTTTAAAGTTTTAAATAACGGTTGTAATGGCCCAGATTCAGTAGATTATCCAGATCATGGTCACGCTGTAGCTCAAGATGTCATAAGTAAAAAAGCAGAAAGAGGTATCGTTATTTGTGGTAGTGGTAACGGAATAAACATGAGTGTAAATAAACATTCAGGAATAAGGTCTGCTTTATGTTGGAATAGTGAACTTGCGGCTTTAGGTGTAAAACATAATAATGCCAATATATTAGCACTTCCAGCAAGATTCATTTCTATTGAGGAAGCATTGAAGTGTGTATATGAGTTTTTAAATAATGAATTTGAAGGGGGCAGGCATGAAAAAAGGGTCAATAAAATTAATTATTGATTAGTGTTAACGTTTACTACAGAGTTGTTAGATTGGAAATTTTCCTTGAATGAAGGGAAAGTTTCTCTTTGGATTAATGAGGTGGTAAAAATCGAAAAAAAAGATTTAGTTGCAATTAATTATAAATTCCTCTCAGATGAGGAATTATTAGAAATGAATAAACATTTTCTAAAACACGACTATTATACTGACGTTATTACGTTTTCAAAAAATAGAGGGAACCGATTATCAGGGGATATAGCAATTAGCGTGCATAGGGTCGAAGAAAATGCCACACTATTAAAAGTTAATTTTGACCAAGAATTAAAAAGAGTAATAATACACGGGGTTCTCCATTTATGTGGATACAATGATTCTACAGAAGAGGAAAAAGAATTAATGAGGATGAAGGAAAGTGAATACCTAACAATTTACCCTGTTTAATAATGTTCCACGTGAAACAATGATGTACGATGTAGTTGTAGTTGGAGGAGGGCACGCAGGTTGTGAAGCTGCAAGTTCAGCAGCAAAAATGGGTTCTTCGGTTCTTTTGGTAACAATGAACTTACAAACAATTGCTCAAATGAGCTGTAATCCAGCTATGGGGGGTGTTGCTAAGGGACAAATACTGAGAGAAATTGATGCTCTCGGCGGGCTTTCGGGAATTATTACAGACAACACAGCAATACAGTTCAGAATGCTTAATAGGTCTAAAGGACCCGCGATGTGGAGCCCGAGGGTACAAAGTGACCGCATGAGGTTTGCTGAAGATTGGCGACTCGCACTTGAACAAATAACGAATTTAGACTTTCTTCAAGCCTCTGTTGAGGGCATTGATGTGGTTAATCATAAAATTTCAGGTGTTTTTTTAAGTAACGGAACAAGGATAAGTTGTAAAACTGTAGTACTAACAAGCGGAACATTTTTAAATGGAGTGATGCATGTGGGGGAAAACAAAACTTATGGAGGAAGAAGCTCAGAGTCTTCGTCTAAAGGGATTACCAAGTGTTTAGAGTTGTTGGGCTTCGAAAGTGGAAGAATGAAAACAGGTACCCCTCCGAGATTAGACGGCCGTTCATTAAACTATACTGCTTTTGAGGAGCAGAAAGGTGACAAATCACCTGGAAAGTTTTCTTTTACAGAAACTCAACCCCTAAAGGAACAAAGGTCTTGCTGGGTGGCGCACACTACCGAGGAGGTTCATAATGTTTTGCGCAAAGGTTTTGATAGGAGCCCACTTTTTAATGGAGCGATTGAGAGTGCGGGGCCGAGATACTGTCCCAGTATTGAGGATAAAATCAATCGATTTGCAGACAAAGATAGCCATCAAATGTTTATAGAGCCGGAAGGCTGGAAAACAGTAGAGGTTTATATAAATGGTTTTTCTACATCTTTACCAGAGGAAATTCAAGAAGAGGCGCTGAGAAAGGTCACAGGATTTGAAAACGCAAAATTCTTTCGGCCTGGATATGCCGTAGAATACGATTATTTCCCACCAACACAGCTAAAACACAGCCTAGAAACAAAGCTTGTGGGTGGGTTGTTTTTTGCCGGACAGATAAATGGAACAACGGGATATGAAGAAGCTGCGTGTCAAGGCTTGATGGCGGGAATTAACGCTCACAAGGTAAACATCGGGGCTGATCCATTAGTACTAGGTAGAAGCCAAGCCTACATAGGTGTTTTGATCGATGACTTGATAACAAAAGGAACAGAGGAGCCTTACCGCATGTTTACGAGCCGGGCAGAATTTAGGCTCACCCTTCGCCAGGATAACGCAGATATGCGCCTAACAAAAATCGGAAGAGAGTTGGGTTTGATTTCTAACCATCAATGGGTGCGGTTTGAAGAGAAGTGCGCGAATATTGAAAAAGCAAATCAATGGATAGCTAGCAAAAAAGCCACTCCAGTTATATATAACTCTTTTTTAGAAAAAAAAGGAAGTGCTCTCCTAAAACAACAAGGCCCTCTAACGGCGCTAGTTCTTCGCCCAAATATTTCCCTTAAAGAGGTTTTGGCTCAAACACCTGAAGACCTAATCGAGATGAGCGAAGAGGTTTGGGAGCAGATAGAAATAAACCTGAAATACGCCGGATATATTGAGAAAGAGTTGGAAAGGGTTGAAAAAGTAAAAAGACTAGAAAACCTTAGAATCCCTTCAGGCTTCATATTTAATAGCATAAAGGCACTAAGCATGGAATCGCGCGATAGGTTAACTCAAATTGAGCCAACAACACTAGGGCAAGCAAGTCGAATTGCTGGCGTTTCTCCAGCGGATATCCAAATTTTGTTAGTGCACCTAGGTAGATAATGTTTCACGTGGAACAAATGAAAAAAAACATACACTGCCCTTCGTGCGGCAACCAAGAATCCCAGGCGGAAAGAATGGTAGTAGACCACATGGTTTCGAAAGAAGAGTTTAGTTTGCGGTCTTGCTTGGTCTGCGGATTATTGAGAACAGACCCACGCCCAAGCGAGAAAGAGATAGGTAGATACTATGATTCCCCCGCATATTTGAGTCACACAGAACAGGGCTCAGGTTTATTTAGTAAGCTGTACAATGTACTCAGGGCTTACAATTCATTAGGAAAGGTGCGGACTTTAGAAAGAGTAGTGCATAAAAAACCCAATATTTCAAAGCTGCTGGACGTTGGTTGCGGAATAGGCGTTTTTTTAGAACACGCAAAATATCGAAAATGGGAGGTTTTTGGGGTGGAATTGAACGAAAAAGCAAGAAAAAAGGCAGAAAACAGACTAAAAACAACCGTTTTTGAAAAATTAGATGACGTTAAAATCGAACAAAAATTTGACGCTATTTCTTTATGGCATGTTTTAGAGCATCTTCCAGAACCAAATAAAGTGTTAGAGAAGCTACACAATCATGCTCTTCCCGGGGCTGCGTTAATTTTAGGCCTTCCTAACAGGGAATCACACGACGCAAGTCACTACAAAGAGTTTTGGGCCGCCTACGATGTTCCTATACATTTTTGGCATTTTACAAAAAGAGATATTGACCGTATTGCAAAAAACACAGGCTGGGAGTTAGAAACGATAAAACCTATGTATTTAGATGCTTTTTATGTAAGCTTGTTAAGTGAATCTTATAGAACCGGTCGGAAACGATGGGTTTCTGCGTTTATCAGAGGCCTAATCAGTAATTTTAAGGGCGGAGAATCAAATACAAGTAGTTTAATATATGTTCTCCGAAAAAAAAGCTAAAGAATAGCCATCATTTTTATTCCCGTATCGAAAAGAATGATTTTAGAATTTAAGTTTCTACCGACATCTATTTTCCCCTCATCATAAACGGACATTATGGTAGGTAAAGAGTTGTATTTCAAGATCCGAGAAAACCCTTCGGTTTTAAAGGGAACTTCAGGAAACCAATCAAGCATAACTGCACCCCCCCCAATTGATTTGTACTTTGCAATTTGTGAAATAAGAGCCGCGCAGAAGGAAAAATACTCTTGGGTTTGCCCCCTGCCCCAGCTACCCAAGTCTTCCACCCAATCATGGAGACCATGAAAATCTTTTTTAAATGAAATTTTCATACTAGAAACAAAAGCTTCGGCAAAAACTTTCAAGTTTTCACGATTTTCCAAATAATCTAAGGCTAAGCCGGGGTCACCATAAGACATTTTAGATAATACCTGCGCTGTATCTGGGGCAACGTTTCTTTCTTGCTTTAGCCAACGTTCAACACCGTTCTCCCCCAGTGGGGGCATGGGAAAAACAAGACATCGGCTAACAATTGTGGGAAGAACCCCAGACAGGTTGTGAGTTACAAGCAACAGAAGTGTTTTCGCGTTGGGTTCTTCAATTGTTTTAAGGAGTTTATTTGCTGCCGCAGAACTGAGTTTTTCAGGCAGCCACAAAACAAGAATTTTATATTTTCCCGAGTGGGACTTCAAAGATAATTTTCCGAGAACAAGAGAAGCTTCTTTAACCCCTATCTGAAGAATTTTTTTTTGAGCACTAATTGATCCCACCCAGTTTTTAAACACAGGAAAAGGATTAGTTTTAAGGTAGGTGCGGAATTCAGGTAAATAGTGGTCTGATGTTTTTGAAGAGGCCCCCTCCCCTCCGGAAATTGGAAAGACATAATGGACATCAGGGTGGCTAAACAAAGATGCCTGAATACAAGAATCACAAATATTACAAGCCTCTCCGCTCGGCTTTGACTCGTCACACACGAGGCGCTTGATGTAGCTTAGCGCTGCTGGCCAAGCAAGCCCTCCGTTTCTGGAAACAATAAGCTGCGCATGCGCGACTTTCCCCGACTTTGTCTGATCAAACCAACGTCGAAAAGAAGAATTTTCAAAAAATGAAAAATTGACACCCACAAAGCGAAGGTAGAGAGCTAATTTTGAACCTTGTTAAAAACATATGAAAACAATACAAGATTTAGATATTTCTCAAAAAAGAGTTCTCGTTCGATTCGATCTTAATGTACCATTAAATGAAAAAGGGGAAATAACAAATGATAAAAGAATAACCTCTGCCGTGCCAACCATTTTGTCGATTATTAACAAAGGAGGAAGGCTTGTTATACTGTCTCACCTTGGCCGCCCATCTGGCGAAGTTTCGGAACGGTTGTCTTTGCGTGTTGTGGCTAAGCGCCTCTCCACAATATTATCCAGGCCTGTTTCTTTTTCCGAAAACACAATAGGTTTAGAGGCTATTGAGGAAACAAAAAAGTTAAAGAACGGAGAGGTTTTAATGATGGAAAATGTAAGGTTTGACAAAAGGGAAGAAGCCGGAGATGAAATATACACTCAAGAGCTCGCAAAACTCGGAGATGTATACATAAATGATGCGTTTGGAACGGCCCATAGGGCGCACGCTTCCACAACCCGCTTAGCGAATCACTTTAAAGGGAGGTGTGCGTTTGGTCAAGTAATGTTTAGTGAAATAACAAACGTGAACCACGTTCTAGTTTCAAAAGAAAGACCAATTGTTGCCATTGTCGGGGGGGCCAAGGTTTCAAGTAAAATTGATGTGCTAGAAAGGCTTCTAGATCGTACAGACCATATCATAATTGGTGGAGGGATGGCTTTTACATTCATTAAGGCGCTTGGAGGTCAAATCGGTGAGAGTATTTGTGAAAACGAAAGGACGCAAACGGCATTAAAAATATTAGATAATGCAAAAGCAAAAGAGGTTAAAATTCATTTACCATCAGATACGATCGCGGCAGACGCCTTTAATGTTAATGCAAACACACAAGTATGTGACATCTTTGACATACCACCAGGCTGGCAAGGCTTAGATGTAGGGCCTAAAACCATAATGGCTTTTTCAAATATTGTAAGTAAGGCTAGAACATTACTATGGAACGGCCCCCTTGGGGTTTTTGAAATGGAACCTTTCTCAAAAGGGACAAGAGCGATAGGGGAAAGCATAGCAAAAGCAACAACTGAAGGGCTATATAGCCTTGTTGGAGGAGGAGACTCTGTTGCTGCGGTAGAGCAGTTTGGCTTATCGGATAAGGTAAGCTATGTGTCCACCGGCGGGGGAGCCATGCTCGAGTATCTTGAGGGGAAAACTCTTCCGGGAATTCAGGCCGTTATTGATAATAGCTAGATGTTCAACTCAAGCTTTTATCGGGTTGTTTTTGTCGATAAACCCATCAGAGTGGTAAAGAAAAAATTCTCCAATAGAGTCTAGTAAACCAAAAAACATAGAGTTTCCTAACCAGGGTGCTGAGCCAAAAAAAGAAGCAAGCTGATGGTTGTAAATTACAATAACAATAGCCAGGAGAGCAGATCCTTTCAGCAATCCAGATGCCCCCCCCAGTATGCGGTTGAGCCAATTAAGCCAAACAACTTTTAGAACCTTAGTTATTAAATTCCCCAGTAGGGTTACCGCAAAATAAGAACCTAAAAATATAATAATACGGGCCGAAAAAAGAGAATAATTTACGGAAAAATCTAAGGATGTTATCAGCCATAAATCTACTATTGGGGCATAAATAATAACCATCCAGTACCCAATAAAAATACCTAAAAGGCCAGCCCACTCATTAACAAACCCACGCCACGCTCCTCGCGCAGTAAGCACAAAGAGAAAAGATAAGCAGCAGAAGTCTACAACATTCATAACAGACTAAAGGTATGGCAGCTCAAACAATAAAATTAAAACAAACGAGCTCCAGGTTTAGCAACCAGCAACACCCACGACATAGGGTAGAACTATGATTTTCATATTTACAACACTGTCGGCCTCAAGTTTAATGTATCCACAGCCAAAAACAGCAGGAGGGTTATTACCTTTTTGTGCTGTGACCTGAAGTACTGCAGGCATATTATATTCAAAAAGAGAGACCCCATCTATGTCAGTCATAATACCATCAATGCCCGTTTGGCCTGTAAAGTCAGGAATAGCATTCACAACTGGAGCTGTTGCTCGAACAGTTGCGTTCTGAATAGGTGTGCCATTTTCATCAACTACCTCAATAGTGAACTGAAAAGAAGGGGGCGTAGATTTTTTGCAACCAAATAAGGTTACGGCTGCAAAAACTAGGACAAAACATATATATTTCATTGTGGACAACCATTATTTAAGTCACCATAAGGTTTAATGATAACAATTATTTCTGAAGTTTGACCTTGTTCTGCATGAACAAAATCACACCCTTTCCAGCCACCTTTTGACGCCTCAACATCTAGATATGCTTCACCGTAATCAAAACCGATTAAGGTGTCAATCCAGCCATCTAAACCTGTTTTTTTCCAATATTGACCTGATGTTGCAGGGTCAGTAAAAACTGTTGACCCTCCTGGAGAAAAAACATGAACCCACGCATTTTGAACAGGAATAGAATCAGAGTTCATAACGCGAACACGAACTAAAGATTCCGTACTTTCGGTCTCGCAAGAGCTCAGTAGAGAAATGAGACCCAGAAATAACAAGCTAAAAGTTGATGTTTTAATTAAATTCATTGAATTATTGGATATTTTGGCGTTTAAACCAAAGCAAATATAATAGATTTCCTCCCCATGCTTGAAATTATAGAAGAACACCTTAAAGCGATTAGTATTGTAAAGATTAAAACGAAAGAAGAATCTGAAGCGTTCCGAATTCGTTATTTGGGCAAAAAGGGGTTTATTCAGGCCTTGTTTTCTGAATTTAAGTTGGTAAAACCAGAAGATAAAAAAGCTACCGGGGCCGCTTTAAATACTTTGAAAAAAGCAGCAGAAAACGCATTGTTGAGCGACGTGGATGATATCAAAATCAATAAAAACCATAATCAAGAGGACTACACTAGGCCCGGATACTCAAATCTTCCAGGAGCCCAGCACCCAATTTCTTTAGTTAGAAACGAAATTGTAAATATTTTCGAGCGAATGGGATTTGTGACAACAGAGGGCCCTGAAATGGAAGACGACTGGCACAACTTTTCAGCATTAAATTTTCCTTTGGAGCACCCCGCAAGAGACATGCAGGACACATTTTTTCTTTCAAAAGATCCAGATTGGGCCCTGCGAACCCACACATCAAGTGTGCAAGTTAGAACCATGGAAGAGCAAAGCCCACCAATCAGAATAATTGCGCCGGGGAGGGTTTTTCGAAATGAAGCTATATCATCAAGGTCTCATTGTGTTTTTCATCAAGTAGAAGGTTTATACATTGATAAAGACGTTTCTTTTGCTGACTTAAAGCAGACCCTTTTGGCGTTTTCTAAATCTTTTTTCGGAGAAAAAACAGAAATCAGGCTTAGGCCGAGTTACTTTCCATTTACTGAGCCTAGTGCCGAAATGGATATTTGGTGGGGTTTAGAAAACGAAGTTGACCATAGAATGACAAAAGGCACAGGCTGGCTTGAAATAATGGGTTGCGGCATGGTCGACCCTGCTGTTTTAGAATCTTGTGGTATAGACTCTAAAGAATATACGGGCTTTGCCTTTGGAATGGGTATAGAGAGAATTGCTATGCAACGATTTCAAATTCCAGACATCCGTGCTTTTTATGAAAATGACCTTAGGTTTTTAGCCAATTTCAAAGGAGCCTAACCAATAAAAACGACGTTAGGTGCCTATTTGTTTTATTCTCATGGTGTTTGTCATTCCGCGCTGTGCAATAGGCATGCTTGCAAGCTGAACGATTGTGTCTCCGTCCTCGATTAAAGAAAGTGACTTGAGTTTTTTAGAAACTTCTACAAATGTTTTATCTGTGGACTCCATACTGTCATAGTAAAAACCAGAAACACCCCAATAAAGGCAAATTTTGTTTAAAATAGAACGATTGGCGGTGAAAACATAAACATTAGATTTGGGCCTAAACGAAGAAATTAGTTTCGCAGAATAGCCACTAAATGTAAGCGCACAAATAGAACGAGCTTCAACTAGATTCGCCGTTTTAGCCGCTTGATAGCATAGGGCATTAGAGATAAACCTCTTGTCTTCCGGTTGAGGTTTTCGGCCCTTGATTCGGCTAGCGCTAGATAATTCGGAGGCCTTTACAATTTTACTCATAGTCTCTACAACTTCAACAGGGTATTGCCCAACAGAGGTTTCGGCAGAAAGCATGACTGCGTCTGCACCATCTATTACGGCGCAAGAAACGTCGTTAACCTCAGCTCTACTTGGCGTTAAGCTGTCGATCATGCTTTCCATCATCTGAGTTGCTACAATTACTGGCCTTGCTCGAGAGATTGCTTTTGAGATGATCATTTTTTGAATCAAGGGAACGGACTCCATGGGAACCTCAACACCAAGGTCTCCTCTAGCGACCATCACAGCATCGGTTTCTTCAAGAATCGCGTCAATATCTGAAACCGCTTCAGGCTTTTCAATTTTTGCAATAATTCCAGCGCTTGATTTTTTTTCATTTATTATTTTTCTTAGATCTTTTATGTCTTGCTTGCCTCTTACAAAACTCAACCCAACCCAATCCACACCAGCTTCGAGGGCCACATTTAAGTCATATATGTCTTTATCGGTTAGGCAAGGGAGAGATACACGGGTATTAGGCAGATTAACCCCCTTGTTTGACTTTAATGGGCCTCCTTGAATAGTTTCAGCAACAACCTCATCTTTTGAATTCGAAGAAACAACACGCATAAGTAACTTACCATCATCTAACAATATAGTTTCTCCCACCCTCACGTCAGTTGGGAAAGAATCATATGTCATAAAGACTTTTTCTCGTGTTCCGTTACATGGCTTATTAGTAAAAGTTAACAAGTCTCCCGGGCTTAGAAAAACACCATCTTGAACATTTCCAATTCTCAATTTTGGGCCCTGAAGGTCTGCTAGGATCGCAGCATTACGTTTGGTTTTTTTCAGAATCGCTTGAACTTTCAAAATTGTTTTACGATTTTCTTCAGCTTCTCCATGTGAAAAATTGACCCTAAAGACATTAACACCAGCAAAAAGCATTTTTTCTAAAATCCCACTCTTTAAGGAGGCTGGACCTAAAGTAGCTACTATTTTCGTGCGTTTCATATTTCTTATTTTATTGGTTCAAAAAGGAGGTTTTCACGACCTCGAATACGTAACCAAGGGATGTGTTTCTGATAAACTAAAGATGGTGATACCGAAAGTTTATTCTTTAAAATTACCATTTCATTTTGAGATAGCCCCGGGTCAATTGTTAGAATTGCGCTTACATTTTTAGGCTTTGTAATAAAACTTAACATTGGAGCTTCCTCTATTTCTTTTGAAAAAAGACCGGCGCCTTTTCGATCTGTTTTTGAAATCCATTCTGAATTTTCAGGATAATTCCAGAAAAGGTTAATGTTGGACCCAGAATAATTACCGTGGTACAAGGCGTGACGAGTTATGATCTTTGACTGACGACAAATAACGTCTTTAGACCTAGAAAGAGCAACGCCTAAACTAACGTTTAACTCATAAACAAGCTGAACATCTTGTGCAGAGGATGTAATCCCTATGACAAAAGGAGGAGGCCCCTCATCTAGAGCGTCTAGAACTAGGCGCCCCAACTTGATTGATTTTAAGTTTTTTACAGGCAAACTTAGCCGCCGCCTCTTCTGCTGCTTTTTTGGATTGACCGTGGCCAGTGGCTAACGGTTCGTCATCTACTTTAATTGTGATTGAGAAACGCTTATGATTTTCGGCACCATTTTCATCTACAACTTCAAAATTAAAAGCTTTCTTTTTTCTTTGAAACCATTCAATTAGCAAGCTTTTGTAGGAGACAATTTCAAGCTCAACCTGGCTAAAGTTTATATGGGAATCTAAAATGTTTTGATAAACAAATTTTTTTGTTCTATCCCAGCCCTTATCAACATAAATCGCCCCAACGAGAGCCTCTAGGGCGCTTCCAGGAACAGATGTTGTTCCTGAACGACGACTCCTTTGAGTTGAGCTTGTCCAGCGCGGGATGCCCATTTTTATTGCCACCCGATTTAATGCCTTGCGAGAAACAACTTTACTACGCATGCTTGTCAAGTATCCTTCATTGCCTTTTGGATAACGTTCATAGAGGTACTGAGCCATTAAAGAACCCAAAACAGCATCACCCAGATACTCTAGGCGCTCATAATGCATATTTGTTTCTTTTTGAGTTTGATTTTCAACTTTTCGCCTGAAAGCAGATAAATAAAGAATATGGCTCGACGGACGTACGCCAGTCATTTTTTCAACATCAATCAAAAGAGGCCGATGTCTCTTGGGATAAGGCTTTAGAAGGTTTAGTAATGAAAAGAACATTGTCAAGTTTATGTCGCTTTTTTGAAAACAACACAAGCATTATGGCCTCCAAAGCCAAATGTATTTGAAATTGCTGCTCTAACGGAGCGTTTTTGCGACTTATTAAAAGTGAAATTTAACTTTGAGTCTAATTCGGGGTCGTCTTTAAAGTGGTTAATTGTTGGAGGGACAATATCATTAGAAACAGAAAGGCACGCGACCAAAGCCTCAAGAGCCCCTGCCGCACCCAATAAATGCCCCGTCATAGATTTGGTGCTGCTTATGTTTAGAGAATAAGCGTGTTCTTTAAAAACACTAAGAACCGCTTTTGTTTCAGCAACATCTCCTAAAGGAGTTGATGTTCCATGAACATTAATGTAGTCTATGTCTGAGGGAGACATCTCGGCGTCTTGGAGGGCATTTAGCATGACATTCATTGCGCCAAGCCCTTCAGGGTGAGGGGCCGTTATGTGGTGAGCGTCTGCGGAGGTTCCTCCTCCAGCAAGTTCTCCATATATTTTTGCCCCACGCTTTACAGCGTGCTCATACTCTTCCAGCACAAGAGCGGCAGAGCCTTCACCCAAAACAAAACCTTCACGATCTAGGTCAAAAGGACGAGATGCGGTTTTGGGATCGTCATTGCGGGTTGAAAGAGCTTGCATGGCGTTAAAGCCACCAATTCCCCCTGGGACTACTGCAGCTTCAGACCCTCCAGTAATAATAGCATCAGCCTTACCTAGGCGAATCATCATGTGGGCGTCTATCAAAGCATTTGTTGACGACGCGCAAGCTGAAACTGTAGTGTAGTTAGGGCCATGAAAATTATATTTCATTGATATATGCCCACCGCAGATGTCCGAAATCATCTTAGGAATGAAAAATGGATTAAATCGGGGGCTTCCATCTCCTAAAGCAAAATTTGTCGCCTCCTCAAAAAAAGTTTCAATTCCACCAATACCAGAACCCCAGATAACACCAACTCTGTCGTTATTGAATCCGGAATCTAAAAGCTTCGAGTCTTGAATTGCTTCATCTGCAGAAATAATCCCTAAATGAGAATAGCGATCCATTCGTCGCATTTCTTTTCGGTCTATATAGTCTTCGACCGTTAAGTTTTTGACCTCACAAGCAAATTGGGTTTTAAATGAGCTTGCGTCAAAACGCGTAATAGGCGCCGCACCGCTTACACCATTAATTAAGGATTTCCAGAATTCAGGTGCGGTGTTACCAATTGGAGTTAGAGCCCCTATTCCAGTTACAACTACGCGTTTTAGTTCCATTGAACCAATATATTAGGCTTTTGAAGATTCTATATACTTTACCGCTTGATCAACGGTTGCAATATTTTCAGCTTGATCGTCAGGTATTTGAATATCAAACTCTTTCTCAAACTCCATGATTAACTCTACCGTGTCCAGAGAATCTGCCCCAAGATCATTTGTAAATGAAGCCTCAGAAGTAACTTCTGATTCAGAAACACCGAGCTTGTCGACGATTATTGCTTTAACGCGAGACGCTATATCTGACATAACAGTTTATTTTATTATTTGATTTAATATTTGCAAAGAAACGCTATACAAACAATGGAAACAATAGAAATTTCTTCACAGTAGTGTTATTTAAAGCCTGTAACTACCTTTAATGCCATGGGGGAACACAACCACAAACCACTGATCTCACTGGCTATTCTCGCGTCCGGAGGAGGCAGCAATGCGGAGTCTATAGTCCAATATTTTAGTCAAAATAAAATCATCAAAATTGTCGGAATTTGGACAAATTCCTCAAAATCTGGGGTTTTAGATCGAAAAATTGGAGTAGATGTAAGTTTATTTTCTGCAGGAAAAAATGATGATTCGTTGTTAGCGTTTTGGAAAAAAGAGGGTGTAGACGCATTAATTTTGGCAGGATACTTAAAGCCTATACCGTTAGTTTTTTTACAGCATTTTAAAAACAATATAATAAATATCCATCCATCTCTTTTACCCAAACATGGCGGCAAAGGGATGTATGGAATAGCTGTTCACCGGTCTGTGCTTGGCTCAAGAGATAAAAAGAGCGGAATTACTGTACATGTCGTCACAGAAAAATACGATGAAGGACCAATTCTTTTTCAATGCGAAACAAAAACACGGACAGAAGACTCTCCCGAGACGCTTCAAGCTAGGGTGTTAAAAATGGAACACTGGGCTTATCCAAGAGTAATCGAAGCGTATCTTCAAAATAAACCATTACCAAAAAAATCAGAGTGTCCCCAATAGAGATATACACAGATGGAGCAGCAAAAGGAAATCCAGGGCCCGGAGGGTATGGGGTTGTTATGCGTTCGGGAAAACATGAAAAAGAGCTGTCAAATGGTTTTTTTTACACCACCAATAATAGAATGGAACTTTTGGCTGTAATTGTGGCTCTTGAGTCATTAAAACGAAAAAGAAGCCAAGTATCCGTTTATTCAGACAGCAAATACGTTGTGGACGCTATAAATAAAAATTGGATTGATAAATGGAAAAAAAGATCTTGGCTAAAAGTGAAAAACTCAGACTTATGGAAGAGGCTATTAATAGTATTAAAGGAACACGACGTAACTTTTTTTTGGATAAAAGGCCACAATGATCATCCAGAAAACGAAAGATGTGACCAGCTAGCGGTAGACGCTAGCCACTCCCCAACAATGGAAGACAAAGGATATGTACAAAAAAAGACATTATTCTGAGGAAACTAAGGCGTCAGCGATTTTTCTATCATTCATTAATCGGGGGACTTTATTTTGTGCGCCAAGCTTTCCTTGGGACTTCATATATTTTATAAAGGCGTCATTTTTAAGGGAACGCACTACACATACTTGAAGTATTCCGCCCACAATTAAGTCGTCATAATAATTGTTTTTATTGCGCATATTTAAATCTAATTCCGCGCAGAAGGAGTCCATGCTTTCAGGCTCTTCGTCAAAAGCCACAAACCACTCATGATAAGGCAGGCCCCCGAATGGCGGTGTGATTTGCGGAGCAACAGTAAACTCACGAATCTTTCCCCCATGGCTTGAAACTGTTTTTTCCATTGCGTATTCCACCTCAGAGCCGATTACGTGCTCCCCAAAAGCGGAAATGAAATGTTTAATTCTTCCAGAAACCCTTATTCTGTAAGGCTTTAAAGAGGTAAACATGACCGTGTCTCCAATACTATAACCCCAAAGCCCCGCGTTAGTGCTGATTATTAATGCATAATTTACCCCGAGCTCTACCTCTCCTATGGTTAATCTTGGGGGATTAGTTTCAAAGTATAAATCTGTGGGAACAAACTCATAAAAAATACCATTATCTAGCAATAATAAAAGGTCACTGCTCTCCGCTTGGTCTTGGTATGCGAAAAAACCTTCTGAAGCTGGGTAAGTTTGAATTATCGGAATGTTTTTGCCAAATAACTCTTTAAACCGAGCTTGGTAAGGCTCAAAGGCTACGCCTCCTGTAATAAATAAATCAAAATTAGGATACACTTCAGACATGCTTTTTTTATCCGTTTTATCCATTAATTTTTCAAAATACATCTGAACCCATGGAGGTATTCCCGAGATTACCGTCATATCGGAATTATGCGTTTCTTCTACAATGGCAGTCACTTTTTCTTCCCAGTCTTCAATGCAATTTGTTTTCCAACTAGGCATACTGTTTTTTTGAAGATAGCTGGGAACAAAATGGGCTGTAATACCAGACAGCCGACCCGTTGGGATTCCATGTTTGGTTTTTTCTAGCTCTGGACTTCCTTGAAGAAAAATCATTTTTCCATTTATGAATTGACTGCGTCCAGTATTGCGAATATGAGATAGAATAGCGTTGCGAGCAGACCGTATGTGATATGCTACAGAATCATTAGAGATAGGTATATATTTAGAACCAGAAGTTGTTCCACTAGTTTTTGCAAAATATTTAGGCACCCCCGGCCACAACACATCGGACTCACCGCCTACCACACGGTCTATGTAGTCCCTCAGCTTTTCATAATCTCGTATTGGAACATTTTTTTGAAAATCCTGAATAGATTTAACATGATTAAAGAGGTGATCTTTTCCAAAAGAAGTCTTCTTAGCCTTGGCAATCAGAGATTTCAGAACATTATTTTGTGTCTCTACAGGACGACGCGACCAACGTAATGTTTGAATATGAGCAATTGAAGCCCAGGCCCGAGCGCCAAGTTCTTTGAATGAAGCCATAGTCTATAGTCCTAATAGTTTTTGTAAATCTAATGATTCTCCATTTAGCCAATATTCAAAATGACCTTGAGGTATATTGTCTTCTGGCGCATCAATAAGCAGTCCTAGAAATCCACCCTGTTTAATGTAATCTCCAGGTTTTTTATTTGATGAGGAAAGAGTTGCGTATCGGCTGAGGGCTCCGTTTTCATGTTGAACAAAAACACTGTAACCTAGAGAAGGGGTTCCTTCAACTGAGAGAATAGTCCCCTCTTTTATAGACAAAACTTTTTGATTAGACGCCCCTTGAATTACGATTCCAAACTGGCGTCTAGCAATATTTTGTTTTAGAATAAGAGGCCCCTCCATAGGCATTTGAAAGTCGGAATCAAGGGCAGTGCTTTTTTTGGTTAAGCCCTCGTATTCTTCTAATTCTTTTCGAAGAGAAAGCTCTTCCTTTGAAGGGCTTAGAGAAGCAAGGCTAGAATTGTTTTCTAAGAAACCCTTGTCAACTTTTGCGTTTCCAAGAGTGTCATAATCGAGGTCCCCATTTAATACCAATTGTATTCGGTTAATAAAACTTTCTTGAAAGCCAATATGACGAATTAATGAATCTGTTTTGAAATCAAGATTTATTACCGACCGTCTTAATTCTGTTGAAGCATAGCCCGGAATGTATTCTCTTAATGATGAATAAGCAACTAATAAAATGGTTCCAACAATGAGGACAACAGTTGTTGTGCCAACCCCTAAAAACACATTGAATCGACTCAGCATTAATGAGAATCGCTCTTCAAAAGAGGACTCATCAAGTATAACTAGGCGATATTTCCTTAACAAGGATTTCCCCCCTTTTTTTCTTTCAGGTTTTTTTTCCATTTAATGTAAAGATATTGAGTCTTTTCACATGGGCTTTATGAAATAACTTTGCTTCATCTCCGTTGAGGTATGTATCAAGTATGAATTTAAGGCAATCACATAAATTTTTCATTACTCTAATTTTATTTTTAGGGTCCCTTCTCATGTTTTCCTGTAGTAGGACTAAAGACAGGGCAATCAATAGATACTACCATCAATTAACAAGTAAATATAACCCTCTTTACAACGGTCAAAAAGCCTACAAAGAGGCAATTTTAAGTCTAAAACAGGAGCACACCGACTCATATGACCTAGTAATTAGCGTATCCCCCCACGGCACATCAAAAGAGGGAACGGCAGCTCACGGTAATCTTAAGAGAGCCATTGAAAAAGCATCAAAGACCATACAAGAACATTCGATGATGTTCAGAGGCGTTCAGAAAAACCCCATAATTTTTGACGCCTATCTTTTAATGGGCGACGCTCAAGCCGCAATGGGTTTAGATATAGCCGCCCAAGAGTCTTACGCTGTGGTGATAAGAAATGCCGGAAAAACAGACCGCAAGTATAGAGCAGAGCTAAGCCGAATAAAAATCCTTGCAGACCAAGGAAACAGTCGAGCAGTTCAAGAGGCTTTGGATGAGATTCAACGAAAAGGAGTGCCTGAAAGCTTTTTGATAGATATAAATATTTTGAAAGCCAGGGCAGCAATAATTGAAGGAGAGCTTCTTTTGGCGGCAAAGCTTTTTGAAAAATCATCGTTGTCAATTAAGAACAGAAACACAAAATCACGAATGGCTTTTATAGCCGGTCAATTATATGAAGACGTTGGAGAGAGGTCGAGAGCGAGATCAAGCTACAAGCTATGCATTTCAGGACAACCAGAAACTTATGACATGCTGCTGGAAGCATATTTGCGACGCACACTAAATGGAAGCATTAAGTCTGTAGCGCTATACAAGGAGCTTAATAATTTATTGAAAGAGCCAAAAAACAGTCAATATCGAGATCGGATTTATTATGCTTTAGCTAATGTTGCTAAAAAGAAGGAAGACAAAGAGAAACAGCTCTATTTTTTAAGCAGATGTATAGGCTTAGGGTCTAACGAAAGGCCAATATTAAAGGCCATAGCTCACTCTGAAAGAGGCGAGATACACTTCAACGATAAAAATTATGCAGCTTCTCAAATTGATTTAGATTCGGCATTTCTTCTTTTGCCCAAACAACACCAACTTAGACAAGGTCTTGAAAAAAAGCGAAAAGGTCTAAATTTATTGGTTGGAGAAATAGACAGAATTGATCGAAATGATTCACTTTTAGCCTTATCAAATAAAAGCGAGTCAGTGCTTCGATCCTACTTTTCCGCCTACATAGAAGGCCTTAAGGAGCAAGAAATACTTGCTATAAAGAACGCCAAAATAAATGCCTTAAACGCAGAGCTTCAAGCAAAATCAAATTTGCTTTCAGCTTCGGCACCAACTGCCGGAGGCTCATCAGCGGGAGGTTGGCTGTTTTATAATCCTGTCGCAAGAGCAAGTGGAATAGCTGCATTTTCGGCAAAATGGGGACAGCGACCGAACGTAGACAATTGGAGACTCCAAAGCGCCTCGGGCAATTGGTCTATGACCTCTAGTAGTGGGCCTAATTTAGAAAACGCGGAAATCGGAGAAGAAATCACATATATAGACCCAGTATATAATGTGAATACCTATCTTAAGGCAATTCCTACAACAAAAAAAAGAAGAGATTCTTGTAAGGAAATTATATGCGAGGCCTTAATCTCCAGCGCTGCTATTTACCGTGACCAAATTCGTGATTACGATATGGCGTTGGTTCAAATTAATAGACTTATCTCATTCTGTCCAGATGATACAATATGCTCAACTTGTGATCGTGAGCCATTTGCTCTCTATGCTCTTTACAGACTCAGGTTAGTCCGCGAAGAGCAAGGAGAGGCAGGGCTTATAAAAAAAGATATTTTAAAGAGGTTTCCAGAATCCCTTTATGCTAAGACAATTTTAGGAACTCAATTGGCCGACACATCAGAGGCAAAAACATCAGAAGAATTCATAAAGTTAACAGGGTTTTATAATGCGAGAGAATGGACCTCTATGCTGGAGCTTTTGAATAAAACTGTCTGGAATGACCTTGAGGCCCCCAGGGCCGCTCTTTTATATGCCCATGCAATTGGAGGGAAAAACGGAGAACAACAATATATTGAGGCATTAACGTTAGTAGAGAAACAACACCCGAAATCACCACAAGCTGTTTCTGCAGGCAATATAAAAATGGCTTTGACAACGGTGGTTAATAAAACAGATGATAATGTAGGTCCATATACAGAGTCACTAGGGATTCCTCATCAATTAATAATAATCTTAAGTAAAGAAGGGAATCCAAATGATGTTCGAAATGCATTAGCTAGATTTCATCAAAAATATTTTGCTGGCAACGCAATGAGCATTAGGCCCTTACCTTTGGCTGATGTTGCACAAATAATCACAATTGACGGATTTAAAAACGCTAGTGAGGTCAATAGTTACAGGACAAAAGTTATGCGAGCAACAACAGTAACACAATTTTTAAAACCATACTCTGCTGAGTATTGGCCCATAACAGTGCAAAATTTTTCTCACTTTTACACTAATAAAGATATCGAGGGCTATCGCAGTTTTGTAAAAAAAGTATACGGATTAAAATGATGAACACAAGTCGAAAAAACGAAACAACAGGAGAGCATAACAGAATTGTAGAAAGAACAACAGTTCAAGGTCATATAAACTCTCCAGGGGATATTAGGGTTGATGGGCAAGTTAAAGGTAACCTTACAGTTGGGGGAAAGCTTGTTGTGGGCCCAACAGGAACAATTGACGGACAAGTTAAAGCTACTGAGGCTACAGTTTCTGGACGCGTCATAGGGAAACTAGAGATCAAGGGACTAACGACTTTATCACAATCAGCAAATGTTGAAGCAGAGATAATGACAGGAAAGCTGGCTGTTGAGACTGGAGCTCAGTTTTCAGGAACATGTACAATGAATAATGGAAAGACAGCAACAGCCTCTCCTCCATTAAAAACAGAACAGCAAACAAAAATAACTGCAGCATAAATCGGAGAAAAGATGAAAAATGTCATGCGATTTTCAGGGATGGGACTTCAAATGGCAGTTCTTATTTCATTCGGGACATACTTGGGTTATCGACTAGATTTAACTGCTGGGAGATGGTCGGACTTTGAAACTCCCTGGGCAACACTTTTATTCTCATTATTATTTACATTTTTGGCCCTAATCCTAGTTATTAGGCAAGCTTTAAAAATGAACAAATGAATCTCTGGATATCAAGAATAATCATCGGCTACAGCCTGATGTTTTTTTTACATTTTATATTTTCTGAAACAATGAGTTTGGGCCAACCATTTTGGCTTGGAGATATTTATTGGGTTGGAACAGGGATAAGTCTTTTTGGGGTTGCCCAATCGATAGATAAATCAAAGCCAGGAAAGTTTGCAACGATTTACTTTTTTGGAGGGTTGATCCGTATGTTCATGGGAGTGGGGATAATTATTATTCCAATAATTTTGAGAGAACTTGATAATTTTCATCAAGTCAGTCTGGAATTTGTTGGCACTTATTTGTATTGCCTTTTGCTTGAAACAATAATTGCGATTTCTTGGGTTAAGAAACAGTAGGTTTTTCATGGCCGAGCAAGTATCTTTGCACCGCATTTTGAAAAGCACAATATTGAAAAAGTCAAACCTTTTCTTTTTACTTTTTTTATTTGCATCCATCGGGATGCAGGCAACAAATGTGGAAGTAGATGTCCATGAAAGCGAGACTGTAAAGGAGTTAGCGTCGGGCACAGAAAAAAAGCCATATGACCCCACTGATGATATAATGCACCATATCTCGGATAGCCATGGTTGGCATTTGTTTGACTGGAAAGATCATGAAATAGGCATTCCACTTCCAATTATTTTATACACGGAAAAAGGACTTGTTGTTTTTTCATCATCAGCATTCCACCACGACTTAAATGGAAAGCATATTGTAGAAGCAAAAGGTCAGCGATTTATAAATTTCCATGATAAAATATATTATGCTTCAGAAATGACTTCGGGGCAAGGCAGTTATGCCCAATTTAATGAAACGACTCATGCAATTGCCAATAAGAAGCCTTGGGATATATCAATTACTAAGAATGTCGCGTCTCTTTTACTAAGTGCAATTATAATTTTGTGGCTCTTTTTGTCAGTTGCAAGGTTTTACAAAAGACAAGAAACACATAGATCACCAAAAGGTGCTGCGGCATTTATGGAGCCTATAATTGTTTTTGTCCGTGACGAGATTGCGAAAGAAAATATTGGCCCACATTACAAAAGGTTTGTGCCTCTTCTTCTAACTTTTTTCTTCTTTATTTGGATTAATAACTTGATGGGCTTGATTCCGCTATTCCCAGGGGGAGCAAACGTAACGGGGAATATTGCAGTGACTATGGTTTTGGCAATTATAGTAATGATTGTTACAAATATTAACGGAAATAAAAATTATTGGTCACATATTTTTTGGATGCCCGGCGTTCCTGTTGCGGTTAAACCATTGTTAGCCGTTGTTGAATTTATCGGGATTTTCACAAAGCCATTCTCATTGATGATTCGTTTATTTGCAAATATTACGGCGGGTCACATCATTGTTTTAAGTCTAATCTCATTGATTTTCATATTTGAAACACCTTTGGTGAGCCCGGTTTCGGTTTTGCTGACGCTTTTTATTTCCGTTTTAGAGATTTTAGTAACAGCATTACAGGCATATATTTTTACTTTATTAACAGCTCTTTATATTGGAGCCGCACTTCATGAAGAACAGCATTAACTATAACTATAAACTTTAATTTCAAAACCCTAGAATTATGACCGGAAGTATCGCAGCACTTGGAGCAGGACTAGCAGTTATCGGAATCGGAATCGGTATTGGACAAATTGGTGGACACGCCATGGACGCCATTGCAAGAAATCCTGAAGCATCAAACAAAATTTCATCTAATATGATTATCACCGCAGCCCTAGTAGAGGGAGCTGGTTTGTTTGGTATCGTAGTATCACTTTTAAAGTAAACCACTCTTCAAGTCGCCCGTGATTTATTTTCGCGGGAGACTTTAGTTGGTCTTACTTATTTAAAAAATAAATGCAATGGATATTGTAACACCAGGCTTTGGCCTCATTTTTTGGACGTCAATTACGTTCATACTCTTGTTGTTTTTGTTAACCAAGTTCGCTTGGAAACCAATTTTAAATGCGGTGCAAGAACGCGAAGAAGCAATTGATGGAGCCCTTGAGGCCGCAGAAAAGGCGAAAAATGATTTATTGTCACTGAAGTCTTCCAATGAGGACCTTTTAAAAGAGGCTAGAACAGAGAGAGAACAAATTTTAAAAGAAGCTAGAGAGATGCGTGAAAAAACAATTTCAGAAGCTAAAGAGGCGGCCTCAAAAGAAGCTTCTAAAGTTATGATGTCTGCTCGTGAGCAGATTCAAAATGAAAAGTTGGCAGCAATGACCGAGGTCAAAAACCAGGCAGCAAAATTGGCTATCGAAATGGCTGAGCGTGTTCTTCGGTCAGAATTAAAAGATCCAGGAGCGCAAGAAGCTATGGTTTCTCGTGCCTTGGATGAAGTTAAAATGAATTAATGAAATGAAATCACTACGGGCTTCAACAAGATATGCCAAGGCACTTTTAGACCTTTCGCGAGAACGCCAAATGATGGATATCGTGAAAACTGATAGTGACTTATTATTGGCTGTTATTGAAGAGAGTCGTGATTTTAGGAATTTTTTAAAAAGTGCAATTTTAAAGCCCGAACAAAAAGTAAAAACATTTGCAGCTGTCTTTAGCAATCAACTTAGCGAAATCACCATGCTCTTTGTAAACCTTCTTATTAGACATGGCCGAGAAGCCCACCTGGAAGATGTTTTTGAAAAATATATCACCCAGTACCTTATTGAAAACAAGATTGTAAAGGCACAGATTTCTTCATCTTCGCCTTTATTAAAAGACCAGAAAGATCGCTTGTTATCTCTTTTAAATTTTGGAGATACAACAAGTATTTTACTTGAAGAGACCGTTGAGCCCGAACTGATAGGTGGATTTATCCTCCGGGTTGGTGACCAACAAATAAACGCATCTACTTCCGAGGCTTTGAGCCAGCTGGAGCGAGAATTTGATAAGAATTTATATATAGCTGACTTTTAAATAATATATACCCATGGCAGACGTAAAACCCGCAGAGATTTCAGCAATCTTGCGACAGCAATTATCCGGATTTTCATCCGACGCTAAGCTTGAAGAAGTTGGCACAGTATTACAAGTAGGAGACGGCATTGCCCGTGCCTATGGAATGGAAAATGCACAATCGGGTGAACTGGTTGAATTTGAAACGGGCCTGAGAGGAATCGTTCTTAACCTTGAAGAGGATAACGTAGGAATTGTTTTGTTAGGCCCCGCTCAAGGAATCAAAGAAGGCTCTACCGTAAAACGTACCGGCGTCATTGCATCAGTTGATGTGGGAGAAGGCATGCTTGGTCGCGTTGTCGATACTTTAGGAAACCCTATTGACGGAAAGGGCCCAATCGAAGGCAAAAAGTATAATATGCCACTGGAGAGAAAGGCTCCAGGAGTCATTTATCGCCAACCTGTGAATGAACCACTTCAAACGGGAATCAAGGCAATTGACGCGATGATTCCAATTGGCCGAGGCCAAAGAGAATTGATTATTGGAGATCGTCAAACAGGAAAGACGACTGTTGCGATTGATACAATAATCAATCAAAAGGAGTTTTATGACAAAGGCGAGCCAGTGTATTGTATTTATGTTGCTATTGGCCAAAAAGGTTCTACCGTCGCTGCACTAGCCAAAAACCTTGAAGAAAAGGGAGCAATGGCTTACACAACAATTGTTGCTTCAAATGCTGCTGACCCAGCACCGCTTCAGTTTTACGCTCCATTTACTGGTGCTGCAATTGGAGAATATTTTCGAGATACGGGACGCCCTGCTTTAATTATATATGATGATTTATCCAAGCAAGCGGTGGCTTACCGCGAGGTTTCTTTATTGCTTCGTCGACCACCTGGTCGTGAAGCCTATCCAGGAGATGTGTTTTATCTGCACTCAAGACTTTTAGAGCGCGCAGCAAAAGTCATAAAGGACGATACAATCGCTTCTCAGATGAATGATCTTCCGGAGTCGTTAAAGGGACTTGTTAAAGGAGGGGGCTCATTGACGGCATTGCCAATTATTGAAACTCAAGCAGGAGACGTATCCGCATATATTCCTACAAACGTTATTTCCATAACCGATGGTCAAATATTCTTAGAAGCGGATTTATTTAATTCCGGAGTAAGGCCAGCAATTAATGTGGGTATATCGGTTTCCCGTGTTGGAGGATCTGCCCAAATTAAGCCTATGAAAAAGGTGGCGGGAACGCTAAAACTGGACCAAGCTCAGTACAGAGAATTAGAGGCCTTTGCAAAATTTGGCTCGGATTTAGATGCCGCAACCATGAATGTGATTAATAAGGGTCGTCGTAATGTTGAGATACTCAAACAGGCTGTTAATTCACCGATGAGTGTAGAAAAGCAAGTAGCGATTATATATATCGGAACAAAAGGACTTGTAAATACTATTCCCGTTAATAAAATCAAGGCTTTTGAAAATGCATTTATAGAGTTCATGGAGAACAAGCATCAAGATGTTTTAGACTCTCTTCGTTCAGGCTCTTGGGGTAAGGATGAAATTGAAAAGATTGAATCTGCCGCTAAAGAGGTTATTCCCGCTTACGCGGATTAATAGAGTTTTATAAAAGATTAACAATGGCTAATTTAAAAGACCTTCGAACTCGCATCACATCTGTATCCAGCACGATGCAGATAACATCTGCGATGAAGATGGTTTCTGCGGCCAAACTCAAGCGCGCTCAGGATGCAATTGTTCAAATGCGTCCATACTCTCAGAAATTAACATTGCTAATGGGAAACGTTTCTGCTGTTGTTGATGCTGCTGAAAACCCATTTTTAGTTGACCGAAATAAAAAGCGGGTGCTGATAATAACATTTACATCAAATCGCGGACTCTGTGGGGCGTTTAACTCTTCTGTGATTAAGCGGTCAAAGCTTGTTGCTGACAACTATGTAAAACAAGGAATGGAAGTGGAGTTTTTTGCAATTGGCAAAAAATCTCGAGACCTTCTTGCAAAAACAGGAAAAGTTGCTGGAAGCAACGTCGATGTTGTTAATGGTGTTAAGTTCGAGGGAGCTGAAGAGGTCGCGCAAATGTCAATGGACAACTATCTGTCTGGAAAATATGACAAAGTTGTTTTGGTATACAATCAATTTCGAAATGCGGCTGTTCAAATACTTCAGGAAGAACAACTTCTACCTATTTTGTCAACTGACATGAGTCAATCTCAATCGGGGGATTACATATATGAGCCAGACAAATTAGAATTACTAGACGAACTGATTCCGTTAAGCATAAAGAGTCAGGTTTTCAAAGCTTTGTTGGACTCCCAAGCCTCAGAGCATGGAGCGAGGATGACATCTATGCATAAGGCAACAGACAATGCCACGAACATGCGCGATGATTTAAAATTGAAATATAATAAAGCTCGGCAGGCAGCAATAACCAATGAGATTTTAGAAATTGTTGGAGGGGCGGAAGCCCTCAATAATTAAAGCTCTTCGTATATCAACTACCATTTATTCGCGCTTTGGGGTTATAATTGTCTTTTCATAGTTGTAACATAAAATGGCATTTTCGTTTCGTTTTCCTATTGTAAATCTCAGAGGCCGCATACTATTTGCAATGCTAGCCCTAGTTTTAATTGGGTTCGGGGCATCAATGAAAGTCTTAGAGCTTTATTTCAAAGAAGAAAAGTCAGAATATCGTCGCGAGCGTCTTGCCAGAAAAGAAAAGGCAATAGCGGCCCACTTGTCAAGAGAGCTTGAGAGAAATATTGATGATTTAAAGAGCCGAGAAGACGCTCTAAACGTTTTTGATTCTGAACTTTCCGCAATAGCAGACATACATAAAATGGATGTGGGCCTCTATTCAATGTCTGGGGATCTGCTATTTGCCTCCCGCGCCGAATTAGATGTACAGGGAAGCTTTCCCTTGCGACTGCCGGAAGGTTTAAGGTATCAACAAGACCGAGCGATTGTTTTAAATATCGAGGATCAAAATGAAGTTTTGATGTATGCCTCAGAGATCAAAGGTTCTGAGGGAGTCCCTTTGGCAATTATGGTCGTTCCCTACAAAGACGGCTTGACTCTTCCTATTCAAGACATTAAGTTTTATAGGTCCTTGGCTTTATTAAACCTTCTTTTATTTTTCGCCGCAGCTTTATTTGCTTACTTACTTTCCAAAAGCATAACCAAGGGGCTAGAGGCCGTTTCTGACGCTATGCGACGATCAGCAAAAGGAGCAGACGCAAAAGTTAAATGGAGCTCTAAAGACGAGATAGGCACTTTGGTAAGAGAGTACAATCGAATGATTGATGTTGTAGAGAAAAACGCTAAGGCACTTGCCCAGGTAGAAAAGGAAAGCGCATGGAAAGAAATGGCTCAGCAAGTGGCTCATGAAATTAAAAATCCACTTACCCCAATGCGTTTAATGACACAAATTCATGCGGTAAATGCAGATAAACAAACAAACGAGTCAATAAAGGAGTTTTCGGAAGGCATGTTAGCACAAATTGATGCTATGGCTCAAGTTGCAGGAGACTTCAGCCAGCTCACCAATATATCTTCAGAACACAGGAGCAAGATGGACCTCAGAGAGCTTTTGAGAGAATGCGCCGCCGCCTACCCTAACGCAACCCTTCTTCTCCCAAGCTCAGGAGAATTCATGGTATTGGCAAATTCCAAGCAGCTTTTACGTGTATTAAACAATTTATTAAATAATGCCTTTGAGTCTGTTCCAAGAAGAAGAGATCCCTTAGTTTCATTTGGCGTGCGTGAAGAAGAGGGCCGAGTTCATTTGTTCGTTCGTGATAATGGAATAGGGATTGACCCTGATTTGCTAGGTCAAGTATTTGTTCCACAGTTCACGACTAAATCTAAAGGCACCGGATTAGGGCTTGCTATTGTAAAGACAATAATAGAGTCGTTCCAAGGACGAATCTGGGTTGATAGCACGAGCGAGGAAGGAACAGAGTTTGTTTTTTCTCTACCCATTGCTAGCGCCTACTCATAGACTAAAATCGCTCTACGATTAAATATTGTTGAGTATCCCCAAAGCTGGCGGAATCATCAATTGAATACTTGAAACTATTACCATTTTGGTGCGAGTATAGGCAGTATTCAAAGAACTCTTTTGAACAATAAACAGATCCATATTGTGATTCACCAAGTGAATCTTCAAGCTCTTGCATTGCTGACTCTTCCGTGTGAGGGTAAAAAAGAAATTCCTTTTCAACGAATTGATGTAAAGTCAAGATTAAGGTATTTCCTTTCTCAATTCGATCCATTAATTGATGCAATGTCTTTTCAAAGAGAGTTTTTGGTAGGTGTGTAAAAACACTACCGGCAAAAATGATATCCACAGGATTGTGGTCATCTAACTCATATCCAAAATTCTCAATTTGAAATTTAACAGCGCTTTTTTTAGGGTCATTTATCAGTATCCGGGCTTTCGGGAAGCAGATATGTAAAAACCGACTAACCCTCCCATACCCCCCGCCAAAGTCTAGCACTCTTTGAGCTTCAGGATTTTGGCTATATATAAACTCAGCGGCCTCAAACCCTGTTAAATAATACTCTTTTAAAACCTTTAAAGGTTGTGATCCGTGAAACTGTAAAGGGAAGCGAAACATGGGGTCACTGCAATGAATATTAAAGTTAGCTGATTTATACTTTTCCGGCAGCGCTGCTTTTGTTACTTCTAAAAGTCCAGTGGGTATAGGTATAATTTTATCCATTGACCATTCTTGAAGCAAGGACAATGACGTTATTTTCTTTTCAAGAATCAAAATTTGATCTCGGTTTTCGCCAATTCCAATTTTATTTTGAAGCCATCGTTGAATTTGTTTTTTCACAAGCGGTTTATCGTTAGGTATATTTGATGACACGATTTACTAAACAAGGTAAAGTAAAAGACCAAAGTACGAATATGAAATTCAGTCATTTATTACTCTCGATAGAGGAGCGCATAGCAATCCTAAAATTGAATCGCCCAAAATCATTGAATGCCCTTAATCAAGAAATGATAAAAGAGTTAAATCATGCAGTTGAATGGCTAGATAATAATGATGAGGTTAGAGTTATAATTATTACTGGTGAGGGAGAAAAAAGCTTTGTTGCTGGGGCAGATATATCTGAATTTATAGATTTCAATAAACAACAAGGCCGTGAGCTTTCTGCCAATGGACATAATATTCTTTTCAATAGAATTGCAGGCGCGAAAAAACCATTTATTGCTGCAATAAACGGCTTTGCACTCGGCGGAGGTCTAGAATTGGCAATGTCTTGCCATGTTCGACTAGCTTCCAATCGTGCAAAAATGGGATTGCCAGAGGCTTCTCTTGGAGTTATACCTGGTTACGGTGGAACCCAAAGACTCATACAGTTAGTAGGCAAAGGAAAGGCATTGGAACTGATGTTTTCTGCCAAAATGCTTGATCCTGAAGCTGCGGAAAAGTATGGATTAATAAATGCAGTATGCGAGCATGAATCCTTAATGGATGAAGCTAGAAAAATGGCAAAGAGTTTTATAAAAAACTCTGGAGACGCACAGGCGGCAATAATAAGAGTAGTCAATTCTACTTTGGAAGGAGGGAAAGGCTTTAAGGCAGAGATCCAAGAGTTTGGAGATAGATTTGAATCTGCAGAATTTGCAGAAGGAACTGCTGCTTTTATGGAAAAACGCAAACCGACCTTCTAGTTGTAAATACTTTTATACATTCACGTCACCTAAACATTTAATGACATGGCTTTTTTACAGATTGAGCATGCTGTATATTCTATTTTTTCTGCGGAGTGGTTTATTGGAATAGGAATATTCGCTATCTATCTTTCTGTTGTAATAGCTGCAAGCAGGCTCTTAAATAAAGATCAGCTCGCGATATTTGAAAAGGTATGGGGCCTTGCCTTAATAGCATTATTAATCGGAAAACACTTTCACCTTGTTCATGAGAATCTATGGAACGTCATGGACAATATGGAACTTCATTTATGCGGGTTTAGCAGGATCCTTAGCATTTTACTTTTGGCTTTTGGCGTGAGGTGGGCTTTTTACCCTCTATTCTTTTGGGGTATTGTTGGAGGGTTTTACGCCTTGTTAACCCCAGAGCTAACATCGGGCGATACGACATACATGTTCATAGAATATTATGTTGTTCATGGAGGAATAATCATTATCCCTCTTTATTATTTCTTCGTTCACGGTATGAGAATCGGCAGATTGACATGGTTAAAGGTTGTAACCTTGAATTTAATTTTAATGATTCCTGTTGCCGTTGCCAATCAAATAACAGGAGGCAATTATATGTTCTTGAGCACAGCCCCTGTAGTTGATAATCCTTTAATTATTGGAGATTGGCCTTATTACATTATTTGGTTCATATTTTTAGGGACGCTGCACTACTTGCTGTTAACTGGAATATTTTGGAAAAGCATTAAGAAAGCAGAAAATAAATAAAAAAATAGAATTTGGAGGCAATGGACTTGTCAACGATTGAGGTAGGCTCTTTTTTTTGGTATATGGGCTTTGGAATTTTATTCAGCCTGGGTCTCGTGCTGTTTTTTCTTGCTCCAAGGCTGGGGAATTCTAATTGGCCTCAGTGGAAGAAAACTCTAGGTATCATCATTTTTTTGAATCAGTCAATTTACTGGGCCATGGCCCTTATTGATGGAAAGTTCACCCTTGACGAGAGCTTGCCACTTCATATGTGCGGCATAAGCCAATTAATGCTTTTTGCATTTTTAACTTTTGAATTGCGCATCGTTTTCCCCATCTTAGTTTTTTGGGGTCCTTTAGGTGGAATACAGGCATTTTTGACTCCAGGCCTTGAGTCGGCGCTAACGTGGCCATATGTATTACAATTGTATTTAGCTCATAGTTTTGTTGTGCTTGTCCCTATTTATCTTATGGTCCGCGGTGGTGAAAAATTACCTGTGGGTACTTTTTGGCGCACGGTAATCATCACCAATGTAGCAGGAATTTTAATGATGGCTATTAACGCCACACTGGGATCGAACTACTGGTATGTGAACCAGCCTCCCCCGGTCAACCACCCGCTGGTTCAAGGGGAATGGCCCTATTATTTGATCGGAATGGAGGCCGCCGTGGTTACTCTATTTTTTCTTTTTTCCCTTGCTTTTAGAAGATTTAAGGTCTAAGGGTTAAGCTAAACCACAAGTTTGAATAATTAATAGTTGTAATAGGTTACAACTATTAATGTATTTTAAATACATGGCTCCAGGGTTCAAGTATTTTATATTTGTTGATTGTCTTCCCTAAACAAGAACACTAAATTTTAAGATTTACCCCTATGAGAAAACTCTACTCTACTGTCTTTTTATCTCTTTTATTTTCAGCGTCGCTATCAGCTCAGACCTTCACAGGCACATTGAATCTCGTGGACGCCTCGGGGGCAGCTGTTTCAAATTATTCTTCTGGGAGTTCTCTTTACATAAATGTTTCTGACGGAGACCGCAATATTTCAACTACAGCGGCCGACACAGTAACTGTCAGTGTAAGTAGTGCAAAAGAGACGACTGCAGAGACGAT
>MDSY01039808.1_pt1 | contig 49390 bp, 37 predicted proteins | sample 811131 | NCBI WGS metagenome assembly MDSY01 (sample SAMN05326643, study PRJNA326480) | marine metagenome | isolation source: seawater | place: Atlantic Ocean: South West | collected 2010 | reverse complement strand
TAACAGGTGCGAATCTGTATGCAAGATGCCGTGAGGTTATGGGAACTTGTGTTGCAATGAGAGTAAATGTAGAAGGTTATGCACCTAAAGAAGCACTCGATAGAATGAGTAAGGGGGAATTCAGCGAACACTTTAGCTGAGTTATCACGAATTGTGGGAGAGGGAAACCTCGCTGACCACGGAGGTGAAAAAAATGCAAGAAAATATCCAGAACGCTATTCAACAAGCAATAGAGAATGCCCCTGAACGTAAGTTCGTAGAATCCTTTGAGATGGCAATTACACTCAAAGATGTCGATTTGAAGAATCCTGTAAATCGTATTCAAGAAGAAGTTCGTTTACCCTCCGGAAGAGGGAAGGAGGTGCGTATAGCAATGTTTGCAGGTAGTGAAATGGCAACTAAAGCACGCGCTGCTGGCATCAGCGTAATTGACCCTGCAACTATCGAAGACCTAGGTGGAAACAGACAACAAGCTCGTAAAATGGCTAAACAATATGATTTCTTCTTATCAGAAATCCCACATATGGGGACTGTTGGAAGATATCTCGGTGTAGTTCTAGGTCCTCGTGGTAAAATGCCTCGGCCAGTTCCTCCAACTCTAGACCCTGCAATGATTGCTAATGGTCTACAGAGTACAACAATAGTAAGATCAAGAGATAAAGTAACTTTTCACACAGCATTTGGTTCCCGGGAACAAGGTATGGATGAATTAACTGCTAATGCTATGGCAATTTGGACTAGAGTGACTAGTAAGTTAGAGCGTGGTGCAGGAAATATTCGTTCTTGTTATGTTAAAACTTCAATGGGGCCATCGATAAAGGTAGAGGTGGTTGAATGATTACTCCTAAGATTGCCCCGTGGAAAAAGGATCGAGTTCAAGAGTTGACAGATGTTTTAAATTCTGATGGAGTTGTTGGGATTGTTGATGTTGGCGGAGTTCCTGCTGGAAACATGTTAGACATGAGAAGTAATCTAAGAGATTCAATGAAAATTACTATGGCTAAGAAAACATTGATTAGATTAGCATGGGAAAATTCTGGAAGAAATAGTGAAGAGTTAGAAACTCTGATGGAAAGCGCTGTTCAACCTTGTATCGTTCAATCTGATAAATTAAATCCCTTCGAATTATTCTTAGAACTAGAAAAAACACGTCAAGGACGTGCTGCTAAGGAAGGAGAACTAGCTCCGAGCGATATTATTGTTGAAAAGGGTCCAACTTCATTTGGTCCAGGACCAATCGTTGGAGAATTCAACGCTGTCGGTATTCCTGCAAAAATCGATAAAGGTAAAGTTGCAATTCAAAAAACTACTACAGTTGTTGAGAAAGGACAACCTATTTCCGGTGACTTAGGAATAATGCTAGCAAAATTAGATATTAATCCTATAGAAATTGGAATTATTCTAACTGGTGCAATAGAAGATGGTTTCTTCTTCCCTGCATCTGCATTGAATATTGATTTAGATCAAACACGTACAGATATTATTACAGCAACATCAGGGGCATTCAACCTTGCATGCAACGTGTGTTGGTTCTCTGAACAAACAATGCCAACACTGCTTTCGAAAGCAAGTGGAGAGGCACTTTCAGTTGCTGTTGAGGCAGGAGTTGCAAATGAAACAACCTCGCCTCTATTCATTTCACGTGCTAATGCACGTGCTTTGGCCCTAGCAGGTCAATTAGATTCCTCAGCACTAGACGAAGAATTGTCAGCAGCACTTGGTGCTGCTGCTTCGGCGGCTAGTGAATCGGTTGTTGCAGCCTCTAATGCAACCGAAGAAGTAGCTGAGGCTACTGAAGAGGAAGAAGAGGAAGAGGAGACACAGGAGTTCGGTGGACTTGGTGATCTCTTCGGCTAAATAAAAAAAGGTGAAATAAAATGGAATATGTATATGCTGCAATGTTACTGCACTCTGCGGAAAAGGAAATTGATGATAAGGCTGTCACAGCGGTTCTAACTGCTGCTGGCGTAGATGTTGATGGTGCTCGAGTTAAGGCTCTTGTTTCATCACTAGGGTCTGTTGACATCGGTGAAGCAATGGCTACTGCTGTTGCTGCTCCTGTTGCTGCTGCACCAGCAGCTGCTGGTGGCGGTTCATCCGCTGCTGAAGCGGCTCCTGCTGAAGCAGCAGCTAAAGAAGAGGAAGAAGACGACGGTGCGGGCTTTGAAGGGCTCGGATCACTCTTCGGATAAGACTGTAAACAAAGCAAAGAAAAATTGTACTTCGGTTTCGAAGTTGTTTGTGCGGATGCCTGACTCTAGAAAATGAGGATATTAATTTCACCTATTATATTCTCTTCTAGTATCTACCAGAGATTTACGTAAATTATCAAAAAATATAGATTAATTGCATTATTTCTTAGCATGAATACTAATTATATCGCCATTTTGAATTTCATATTCGGCACCGATTACTCTGCCGCTTTTCGCATCTGTGGCTCTAATGAAACCGTCACCAAGGTCAGAATGAACAGCATATGCTAATCCTTTAGCAGTGGTTCCTTCTGGAACTAAAATAGCATCAGGAAGAATATTTCCCTCTCCATCAACCCAATGAGAATCATCTTGAACTGGATAAGCAACACTTCTATTCAATCGATCAAAAACAACTGAAGAAAGTAAACCTAGTAATCCTCCTCCGGGCAAATCAGAAAGTGTTTGAGAAATATGAGTCAGTGCATTCCGTTGTTCGGTAGATAAATTCTTTTCACCTGTATCAGTAATAGAAAAATTAGATGTCTCTGGACTTAAATCAATTAGTCCTGCCTTAGATGCTCTACGTAGAGCTAATTCTGCTTCTGCACTTGTCAAAATTAATTTTCCACCTTGAGATTCTACAATTGATGATAGTTCTAGTTCTGAATTTTTATCCTTATCGGCTTTATTTGCTGCTACAGATATCGGAAAAAGTAGTGCTCGAATTGTGCCTGCCATTGTCATTAATTCATCATTCCCCCAAGACCAAGGGACGCCTGATTCTGGATGTTTATCATTTACTGATGATATTGCCGCATTAACATGGTAATCAGTAGCTCCTATTCCAGATAATTGTTCAATAAGAAATTTGGAAAGTGCTTTTTCCCCTTCTGATTGAACTCTTCTAGCGCCTCTAGACCAACTGGATTGAATAATACCTACAATCCAAGCATCGATTTCATTCAAAAGAAAATTATATTCTTCAATAGGCTTGGAACCTCCTTCTCCGACTGGATTACCTTCTATATCTGTTGATCCGGAAATATCTATTACCTGAATTAGAGCATCACAACGTGCTAAATCAGAAAGAAATTGGTTTCCTCTTCCACGACCTTCATGAGCACCTGGAACTAGTCCAGCAACATCAACTAAAGTGACTGGAACTAATCTTTGGTACCCTCTACAAGAACCTGATTTGGGAGTACAAATACTCCCTCTACGAGGATCGTTATCATCAACAATAGACATTCTCCCTTGCTCTTCTTTTTTCTTACGTAGAATCTTACAGGCACAACTTTCTCTCAATGGTAACCAAGCAATACCAACGTTTGGTTCAATCGTAGTAAATGGATAATTAGCTATTTCTACCGGAGTTTCTGTTAGTGCAGAAAAGGTTGTTGATTTACCAACATTAGGTTTACCAACAAGTCCAATACGCATATATTTACATCCATATTAAAGTAAAAAAATATTCATTATTAGAATACATAATTATCTTTTTCTCTACATTAATTACCTTGTTCAGACATGTACTTATCTATATCTGTATCATCTGCTGGTCGCCATGTCCATTTGCCCTCTTTCTTATAGCGAACATAGAGTTTAGTAGGCGGTATAGAAGATTCTGATAATTGTTCAAGTGATGTAGCGCTTCCTTTTCCATTATCTTCTTCGGTAGGATATACTTCAGTATCAAGACTAGCTCCACTAGCAAGAATCCTACGAACAGACATAGGAGATACAAGAAAGTATGATTCAACGGAGATAGATGAAGATTTTACTGATTTCTGCGAAACGATTTCGCCTCTGAACATTCCAGTCACCATATTCAATGAATGGAAGATAGATCCTATTACTACACCATAGAACATTACTGATCCTACCTTACGTAGTTCCTCAGAAAGATCACTCGGATCTTCAACCATCATCTCCACTAGAGCCATGTCCATGAAGTCCGCAATCATTGTAATTGATAGCCCAAATATTGCCCCACCAGTCATCATTAGGTAACCCCATCTTGCCCTACTATTCGAGAACAAATGCCTACCAGTTAGTTCTGGATAAAGGCTGAGAGCGGCCCCAAGAGAAAGTGGAACTATGATTAACCAAAGTGACATGAGGGAAAGTGAATCAGCTATGCCTACTAATTCCGAAGTACCACTGACCGTATCGGTCTGAACAAAAAGTGAGCCGATTGCAATAGGAACAATTAACCATGCGCCTAAGTTAAGTTCGGCGTTTCCAGGATAATTAGGGGAATCTACGAAAACATCTGATCCTCTCATTGTAACTAACATATTACTAGCAAATGCAAATATCGGTATGAAAGCTAAAGCCATCAAGAAACTCGCAGCCAACATATCCTGATTTGAAAAAGCAACAACATTATTGTCTGCCAATGGTCCAAAAACATCCATCACCATTTGACCATGATTATCGCCAAATGGATTAATTGTTAGAATACTACCAAATAATGTAACACCAACTAATGACTTAGACCAAAGTGGGTTACCTGATGCAATAGATGATGCGTAAAGAGCAACTCCAGTTACTCCAGCGAAAAAGAATGCCCCTCCAAACAAATGATATGATAACCACTGGCCAACGCTATCATCTACAGCGCCAGAAATAATCGAAATAACACTCAACAGAGGATTGCTTAGTAATGCAATCAATATTAACCATCCAGGAAGTGCCATTGATTTTGTTCTATTTGCAACTGTCAATAATTGGTTGAGAATAACTGCGAATAATGCAATAGCATTTATTGCAGTTCCTATGGGTATTATCTCAATACCAAAAATAATATTATTTTGAGAACCTATTACTAAAACTAATACAGAAATTGTCCAGACAAATGAAACTAAATTGGCATTAGTCTCACTTGCTAATTCAGTTCCTGCTAGTTTTGGTATGATGTGGAAGCCAGAACCTATTACTAACATAGAAACTGAACCATACAATGTGGCATAAACTCCAGCCGATGCTAACTCATCAGCATTGGCAACAAATCCCCATGAAGCAAGAGAGTGGAGTGCATTCGGATCATGGGTTAACCACATACTGATAAACGTAAATGTAGAGGCTAATATTAGCCATAGTGTACCTTGAAATATCCAAGACCTGGCTCCAGAGCCAGGACGTCCCTCTACTAAATCGGAACCTGGACCTAAAGCTTTCTCAAGCATGAAAAAGACTGTGCCTTTCACCACATCAGAAAATATCCATAAACCTCTCTGAATCAAAAAGAAAACAAAAAATAATGAAATCCAGAAATAAAACATTGTTGTTAATACTGTATCCATAATAATCACCTCACTCGCTAGTTGCCTCTAATAATAAACGACCTATAATAGCAAATACACCAATCATTATACCTAGAATAAAGAACCAAATCCCAGAGTCAAACACTCCACTAAAAACAGGGACTAAATCGGAAATTACTGGTAAATCCTGTCCCGGATAAAGTATACTATAAAGTAACAAAAAAGAAAGTGAAAAAACAATTCCTACAACAATGAAGACCCATGAACCAGAGGGTTCTTTTTCACCTTGAAGAAATACATCTACTGAATCTGTTGTATTAATTGACATGGCTACACCCCTAGACATCCCGTCAAGGATATTACTACCAACGGAGATTCAGCCTTAAGTATTAGCCGAGAGGATAATTGATTGGGCATTAAGGGGCACGAACTAAGTCTACTCGAGATAAACGTCTATCTCTGCCCTGACCCATAGGAACTGGTAAAGATAAATCATTTTCAATTTCTGTTTTCCAGACCTTTTTGCATTCACAATCAAGACCTTTAAATTCTCTTAAATCTCTCGAAACAGAATACCTTTCTATTGCTGCTACCACTTCAGCATCACATTTCTTACAATTATGTGCACCTCTTAATCGGCCGCCGGCAGTTGGATGGACAATAGTGCGACAATTAGAGTCTATAATTTGATGATGAGTTCTCTCAATCATTTCAACAAGTGACCATAGCCACGGAGGGCGATATTCTCTATTCCTGAATATTCTATCTACGACAGTATTTTTTTGAATGTTCATTGGATTAATAGAAACCTCATCAGAAAGAGGTGCTACTTGTACCAACCATTCTGAAGTTAAATTAAGAGCATCTCCTTCTGACATAAAAGGTGGTTTGAAAAGTAAGTAAGTTTTGACACGTAAACCAGCTTCTCTTAAATTTTCTACAGACTTTCGCCATGTCTTTGTTGAAAATCCTTTGTTGCAATGGAAACGCAGAACAGTATCATCGTATGCTTCTAATCCAATAGCAACAGTGCAACCTGGATGTCTTTCTGCCACCCATGCTAATTTTTCCGGATTACACAAATGTGCTTGAGCCTCAAAAACTAACTCTAATCCTCTTTCATAAGTTTCTCTGAGAACCATTTCTTGCCATTCGGGAGGATTTTCTTGATCTTCAAAAAATGTCCCAGAAGTATATACTTTTACCATTTTACAGCCTTCAAAATCATTGGTTAACCTTTTGGCTTCTTCCCACTGAGCGAATAAATCATTTGCAGTAACATCATCTCTAACATCATTAAAATATCCACAAAATGTACAACCTGATTTCCACCACCATACACAACCTCTAGTTCTCAATATAACTGTGGCAGCGGTACAACTTGTGCCATCCTGTAACATTTCAGGAGTTTTGTAAACAGTCGCAGGTTTGGTCGCATCCCAGGATTCTCTGCGAGAAATTGATTGTGGAGTATTCTCTGGAGCCTTTACTAAATGATGGATTTTGACGGCTTTTTTACCGTCTCCCAGTATCCCAGAAGCCCCCTTCATAACCCCTCGGTTAGTTTCCAACTATTGATACTGCCGTCGCCAAAAACATCTTGTTAAGAGTGCTCTAGGGTCAAATATTGGTGATACATTGAAGGCTTTCACAATTGTACAGAATTTATTGACTGCCTTAGTTATTCCATTTCTGGCATTCATTGTTGGTATTGCTGCCCTACCTGGAGTATATGTTTTCTACAAAATCCTAGAGCTCACGAATACCAATCCTGAATCTTTCTTATCATCTAATATAGATTCAATATCAATTATTTCAGATTTTGCAATAACAGGAATTGCTGCTGGAATGGCAATGATGACTTGGGGAATTAGTTTGGTAATTATTTGTGGAGCACTGGGTGGATTATTTAGGCCAAGACTAGATCCTGGGAGATATCCTCTACAATCATTTGTAACAATTCAGTGGGCGTGGTCAATGATTTTCCATAGAATTGCATTATTCTTTTTGCCATTCTTAGTTCCATCATTTATTGGAAATATTTACTATCGATTATCTGGAGCAACTTTAGGTCAAGGAGTACAGATTAATAGTGCACATCTAAATGATGCTGGCTCAGTAACATTAGGTGACAGAGTAGTGATTGGAGGCAATGCAATAATCAATGCACATCTAACAGAAAGTGGAGAATTAGTAATGTCTCCGGTAGTCATTGGAAATGATGCATTAATTGGGATGGGGTCTGTAATTCAACCAGGATGCACAATAGGTGTCAAGGCTGTTGTTGCATCTAGAGCAGTGGTCCCGAAATGGACTAACATACCTGATGGTGAAGTATGGGCTGGAATACCTGCAAAGTGCATAAAGCGTGCAGATGGTACAAAACCAGAATAAATAATCAATCTTCTGATTCTTCTTCAGGAAGTTCTTCAGACATCTCTTGAGCATGTGCAACTGCTTCCTCTGCTGCATCTAGAGCTTCATCCATTCGAGACTTGAAAGTGTCTTGTTTCTTTGCAAACTCAGCACTCTTCTCAATAGCTGAATCAATCATTTCATATCTGGTCTGTATTGCTTGGTTCAGATTCTCAAATAGTTGCATGTGTTGGACATACCAATCGTCTCTCGCTGTAAGCTCCACTTGAGCTGTTTGTAATGCTTCGTCAAGTTCCTCTGCCACTTCGAAAACGCGACCTAATCTTGCTTTCTCACGGGTATACATTTCTTCTGTTTTTTCCAACTTTGGCTCCAGGTGTTTAATTCTAGTAGAAGATTTTGCTCCTTCCATTTCCATTTCATGGATTCTATTGTCCTTATCAGAGAGAAGAGTCTCCATACCTTCTCTCTCGATTTCTTTATCGATTGCTTCTTTCTCTAAAACATCAATAATTGCATTTTTCTCTTCAAGTTCTTGCTCAACTTTACGATAAGCAACGTATAGTTTCTCTAGTCGATCTGATTCTTCAACTAATCTTTCCTCTAGTTGTTTGATACGATTTTCTGGCGTTATTGAACCGCCTTCATCATTAGTCATTGGATGCCCTCACCTCGTTCGAATCATATCCTTGCTTTAACTTCGGCGGATTCTTTGTCTAAAAATTGCCGATTTCCGTTCTATTTATTGAGATAATGCTGCAATTGTTGCAGATAATACCGCAGTCAATCTTTTCGACGAAGGAATATGTAATTTTTCATCAGGGCCATGTGCGTTATTTCCAGGCCCACCAGTGCCTGTACAGAAGAATTGCGCAGAAGGATATTTTTTCTGCATCATCGCCATAAATGGGATTGTACCCCCTACCCAAGTTGCCATTGGAGGAAATCCACTAATATGCATAGATGCAGAAGAAAGAGCGGCAGCAATTTTTCCATCCATAGCAGGAGCATGGAATCCATCTGCTGCAGCATCAGGAATATATTCAACTTTAGAGCCATAAGGAGGATTTCTCTCTAAGGTTTCTTTCAAAATATGATCGATTTCTTCTGATGGGACTCCTGGAGGGATTCTGAAACTTAATTTGAGATCAGTGTGTGTTCTTAGAACATTCCCAGCAGTCTGAGTTGGAGGCATTCCATCTGCTCCGATGACTGACATTGCAGGCCTCCAATTCATATCAAGAAGAATTTCTGCTGCACCTTCATTTTGAGGCTTTAGAGAATCTACAACAGGAAGTTGGGACCAGAGCTCATCGCCAAGTAAATTTCCAAGTTCTTCGGCTTCTTGTCTAACTTTATCACTAATCTCTACATGCATTTCTGGAATTAAAATTCTTCCAGTATTGGAATCTTCTACTCTATCCAAAAGCATTCTTTGGATTCTAAATGAAGAAGGGATGACTCCTCCTGACATTCCAGAATGAACTCCTTCATTGGAAACCTGAACCGAAAGATTTCCAGCAACTAATCCTCTTAATGCCTCAGTAACCCAGATGTGTTCATAATCTGGCCCTCCACTATCAAGAACAACTATCAAGTCAGGATTACCTAAATCTTTAGTTAATGAATCAAGATATGGAGGTAAATCGTAAGAACCTGATTCTTCACATGTTTCAATTAGGAAATGTGATCGAGGATAGGGGACTCCTTGCTCTTGAAGCATCTTCAGAGCTGTGACGCATACATATCCTCCATATCCATCATCCAAGGCTCCCCGACCATATAACCAAGGTTCTCTGCGTACAGCTTTCAATGGGTGTAATCCTTCAGACCATAAATTAGGCCTAGATGGTTGTTTATCTAGATGTGAATAGAAGATTACTTCTCCAGGACCCGTTCCTTCTACTGTAACTAAAAGCACTGGAGTTCTTTCACCTATACGATGAACTTTGTATTCCATTCCTTCTAATTCTTGATTAACTAACCATTTTGTAAATAACTCAATTGTTGCATCCAGCTCTCCTTTTTCTCTCCAATTGGGTTCGAAGCTTGGGGAAAGTGCTTCTATCTTAATAAAATCAGTCAAACTTGGGATTATTGATTCTTCCCATAACTCATCTGCTCTATTCATTAGTCTATCCAAGTCCACGGACATATGTGCATCTTATGCGGTTCAGTCTTTGAATCTTTAATTCATAGTTCCTGCTTTGAGGGCCCACATATCGGCATTTTACCCTTAGAAAATGGACAATGATTACATGGTCCTGAAGATTCGATTTTAAGAGGCGGATGATTATTAATATCTTCTTCTAAATTAAGTTCAATAGACGCAACCTGTATTAAGATCTCATCTAACTCTTTTTGAGCATTCAAAAATAAATCTTCAGGATATTCAACCAATCTTCCTGTGACCCCGACCCATATTGCAGGGCGTAAAACTCTACGAGGATACGCTTTCTTCTGCTCAATTCTTTCCAATGCTCTGTAATATAGTGCTAACTGCATTCGATGATGATGTAGCATAGCAAACTCTGCTTCACATAATGGTTGGCATGACTCTTTACCAAGAGATTCCAATAACCCATCTGATTGATTAGAAAATAACTTTGAAGCCTCTTCTGTCTTCAAATCGATAGGCCGAATTGCTGGTCCATCGTTACTATCTGTACATAGCACAAGATCAATTAACCCATCCATCAGAACTGATGCTTCATTTATTGATGAGAGTTCATCAGTACCTCTTGGAGTCCAACGACCCCTAGTTAATCCATCAAGTTGAACTTTGAAACTAATATGAAACGGTAATTCTGTTCTCAAACCCTCAACTTTCTCACCATCAATAATCTCGCCAGATACCATTCTTCCTAGTTTACTATTAGATAGTCTATTGGTCATCTCAACTACTGAATCATTCATTTTTAGTGCAATCGATTCATGAGTAAGCAATTCAGAATATATTTTCTGATGAATTTCTGGATCATTGAGGCCATTTGGATTCTTTTTGGTCCAAGAGCTAGGTAGATTTGGGGAACTATCGGACAATTCCCCTGGATTAGGAATGCCAATTTCTACAATACGATGAACTACTGAACCGAAAAGCGCAGGATCAAAATTATTCTTTGATTTGTCCATAATTAATTGTTCAGAACTAGGTATTATTGGATTCGGAGTAAGGCACCCTCTTGTTTCAAACCAATGACGTCTTGAGCATTCAGATAATACAGAAAGACGATGTGGGGCTGTTTTGACCTTGTAATGAGAATCTTGTCTAGCCATTAATGGCTGAATGGAATTATTCTCCATTGAAATCTTGGCCACATTATCTTTCAATGAAAGTTTTTGAAATGGTGTGCGAATCATATCATTTGTTTGATCTTCATCTACATTGAAGCAATCTTCATCATGTAAAACCACCATCCCAGGCAATAAATTACTTCCCAAAAAAGAATTTTGGACCATTGAAAACGGATTAAGATATCTTGCATCTTTTTCTCCTAAATTTCCTATCGAATCTTCATAAGTCCAGATGGACATGTCTTCATTTCTGTTTACTGAACCCTGTCTAAGAGATTCTAACCATATTTGTCCCAATTGAGGAAGAGGACGCGTATAGGACCAAGGAAGTTTTAATCCATTGATGTTATTATCTTGGCTCCATGAAGTTCCTTTAGGAGAACCCACTATTATCAGACGATTTTTTGCTCTAGTTGCACCGACATAAAATAAACGTCTTGCTTCGGCATCTTTTCGAGACTGATATATCCATTTTGTATGCATCCAAGTTGCAGTTTTAATTTCTTGTTGGTCTGTCCAGGGGATTGGATTTCCTGAAAATAATTCAGGGCTAACCATAGCTCTAGAACGGCTATCAATAGTAAGATTCGTCTGTCTTTTGGAAAATATATCAACTAGAAATACCACACTTGCTTCAAGTCCTTTGGAACCATGAATTGTCATTATTCTAACTGCATCTGATGGAGGAATTGTTACCGCTTCCAAAGATGATGACTCATTTTCTCGGAGTTGTCTAATTTTGTCAGCTATTACTATTGCATCGCCTCCTAACTCAGAACTTAATGAAGAAATTAAATCAATGAATTGTTCAACATCTTGTAATGAAGATTCTTCGGGATAAGTTAGTAATAAGTCAGAGAAATCTAAAGTATCTTCTAATAATTCGTTAACTAATCCCTTTTCTGAAAAATCTATCCAATGGCTAACCAATTCTCTTTGATGAGAATTTATAGCTAATTCTCTCAAACGATATAATAAATTCTCATTCTTTTTTGATTTGCCAATGAAATCTTGTGTTTGCTTATCATTAAAACCAATTAAACAAGATCTTGCAACCCAAACAGCATTATGTGGATTTCTAGGTCTGGCAATAAATTGCAACAAACCATCTAATGTATGTACTGCAGGTCTTTCTAATAATCCGCCTTCTCGATCGGCCTGAAAAGGAATATCAAAATCATTTAGATATCTGATAATAATATCTCTAATGTTTCTTCTTGAAGGTAAAAGTACCATAATTTCACTGGGTGGAACCTTCTCAGAAGTAGGTTGAATATCCCAATCTCCATTTGGAGATAAAACTCGAACCGGTTTACCATCAATAAGATGCTTTATCCTCTTTGCAACCATTAATCCTTGTCTTTCGAGAGAATCGCCAGAGTCAAAAGCGTCTAAATATTCATTCAGATCTGTTGATGGATTTGAAGAAGAATCATTATTCAATGGACATATCCATTCGAGATTCCCAGCAATTTTTTTATTATTAGGAGATGAGATTAATTCCTGAGATTCAGCATAAAAATCACCATTGAATACTCGCCTATGTCTAAGACCGAATACATCATCCCACCATTTATTCATTACATCCAATAAACCTCCATTTGTACGATAATTAATTTTCAATGAGATTAACCCCTCCTTTCTCAGATCAGTTACTTCCTGTTTGCCAGAATCTAATCCATCATAATGGTGAAATGGTATCCAGCCAAGAAGGTCCTGCCCGCCGTCTTCGTAATGTTTTCTCGCATTAGCGATGGTGATTTTATGCGAATTTCTTGGATCTCTACTAAAATCTCGACTTCTCAATTCTCTACCCGACTCAGTCAATTCAGAGATACTATCAAATTCATGATTATTGATGCTCCTAAGTTTCTTAGAATATTCTAAAAATCCTGTTACTTCTGCCTGTCTAAATGCATAGATGCTTTGTTTTATATCGCCGACATAACATATAGTCGGCTGCCATGGAGTATCTGGTACTTTCATCTCATTGTCTTCGAAATGTCTGTCCCCCCATAATCTAGAAAGTAGCTTCCATTGTAATGGAGAATTGTCTTGAGCCTCGTCAATAATAAATGCCCTATATCTTCTTCTAATTTTCTTTAATAGATCGTATCTCCTGATTAAATCATTCTTACTTTGTTTAATATTGTATGCTGCGTCTTTTTCAAGATTCTCAAGAATTGAAATTGCATTAATAATATGATCATCTTTCCACGATTCTTTAGGAGGATTATTCAAAGCAAAAATAACTGACTCGGGATAAAAATCCTCACAGATTCGTGGGCAATTAGCTAATAATAAATCACCTGCCATCCTCTGAATATCATCAAAATCATGTACTTCATTAACCTCTTTTAGTTTCTCTAGTATACCATTGAATCCTTTCATAACAATGCGTAAATCGTCTAAATTTCTAGATTCTTTTTCAATAGTAAAACCATAAACAGTATCAGCATTAACTGTAGGGTGGTTTGCAGATAGATCTCCTTCTAAAGTAAATATAGGGTGTTGCCAATTATTTGGAGTGCAGGGTATTTTCTCTTTACTAATTACCATAGTTAAACGGATAAAATGGAGGAAAATATCTCCCTCATTAGAATGCCATAATTCCCTTAATTCCGTGGTAACTGGCTTAATCACACTGCTGACACTGCCTAAGTTATTTATTCCTCTAGGCCAATTATCTCCATCTTTAGGCAGATTCCCGTAAGGGAATACTGAGGGCTTATCTGATGCTGAATCGTTGAATAAAGATTTTCGAGACACCACACAATTATACACATTACTTAACCAAACTAATTTGTCCCAAATATTTTGTTTGAGTGGTAAAGAAGCAAGGTAATCAAGACAGCCTATACGTGTATAACGACTCCAACCAGAACCTAATTCATTGGGATATTGTTTCACTAAATCACAAAAACTGAAAATTATTCTCTGAGTCTCTTCAATGAAATCATCTAATTGTCTAGGATTTATCGAATGAATAATTCTTTCTAAAATCTTATCTGGAATAATTGTACCATCCAAATCAGTTAATCCTTTTATTGCTTCATCAATAAATATTGAACGTTGTGATAAATTACGAATGACGCCTATTGCCCTATTACGTCCAGCGTAATGGCGTTGAATACGATCTCGTGATTCTAAAACTTCTTTAGGCCCAAAAGTATGATTTATGGGAATTCCTGCATCTACTGCTTCTGAAATACGTGAAGGATGTGAAGATAATCGCCATAGTATGTTTAATGCGGACTCTGTTAACAGAATTCTACCAGAATCAGATATATTTTCCTGAGTCAAAGAGTCTCCAAGAATACCTCTGTAAGGAGATACTAGTTGATTGAAAAAGGAATCGATTGTTCCAATAGGTGCATCATCTAGGAGTGTTAATAACTGTTCATTAAAACCTTCAAATCTTATTCTAGGATCAGTTCGATTTTTACCATCATCACTTGATGGCCCGGGAGATAAATGTGTAAGTCTTTGTCTTAACCTATCTTTCATCTCGTCTGCAGCCTTATTTGTGAAAGTTAGAAGGACGACTTCGCCGGGTAACAAACCCCCCCATTCTCTAAGATTTTGAGTCTCGGATTTACCTGAAACTAACATACCCCCTGCTAATTCAAAAGGTCTTTCAGGCCTAGGCAATATTCTGGTAGCTCTTTGGTCCTCTGATAGATAGTGTTCAATAACTCTATCGATAATTGTACTAGTTTTTCCTGTACCTGCACCTGCATCCACAACTATATGTGAGTCTAAATTGAGAGCCAACAATTGTGCACGATTTAACTTCATTAGAAATCACCTTCCAATTTGACATCACAAAGATTACTAACTGCACAATATTTACAATTAGATTTATCTGGAATGGGATTGATAAATCCTATATTTGCACTATTTGATACATTGAGTGCCACAGAAATTCGGGATGTAAGCCAGGCCCTAAATGGGTCGCTATCCGGAGAACTATCTTCATTCAGAAATCTAAATTGATTATGAGTAATATCAGTTTTAATTCCAAATTTTTGTAAACTTTCGGTTAAAGTATATTTTGACAATTCAACAAAGTGGAATATTTTATGGCCCAATATAGATATTCCAGCACCTATTACTAAATCTCCAGGATGAGCAATCTCCCACGCTCTGGCATAAAGGGCTAATTGGAGCTCTTCGAGAAGTCCTTTGTAATGCCTTTCCTTAACTTTTGTTTTCTCTGTTGTTTTAATATCTCTAATAATTACTAATCTTCGAGGTTTCCAATCCTTCCGATTGTGTGATTCTAGAGGAGCCACTTCTTCATTACCATCTTCATTTATCCAGATATTATTCTCTAGGTCGAATGGAACTAAGTCTACACGATCTATTTGACCCCGTAAAATAATTGAAGGAACTGATTCTCCATTTGGTAAAGTTAGTTCTCTAGGAAGAGATATCTCGATGCCTTTTGATTTCGAGCCAGGTAATTTTAAAATCCATTCGATAGCAATTGGTGCAACATTTTCTAATAGCAATTCTTCTTTTATCAAACGTCCAATTCTACCAGCTAAAGGCACAGGCTTTTGATCTAAAATCCAATTATCCCATTCTTTAATACTCATTCCAGTCATCATTCTAATCCTATTAGTAGAAACGGCATCACTTTTATTCAACCAAGGAGCAATTTCATTAAGATGCGAAAGGGCATTTTGCATCAAAATCTCAGGATGGATTTTAGATTTAGAAATATTAATTAAGGTTTTATTCGGATTAAAATCTCTAGATATACCTTCTTCAAAATTGAGTGTTTCAAGTAATAAATTATGATGAATCTTATGAAATAAATCTCCGTGAGTGCGGGCATCCAAATCTTCTTTCTGGACCTCCTCTATACCTATATCTAGATCTCTAGTTAACCATCCTGAACGAGGGCATCGTAACCATTTCTCAAGTCTCGTAGGAGACCAAGTACGGAAAATTTGATTCTCTAAAGGAAGGAATCCGTTTCTGGAATCGCTGACTCGTAAGCCAGAAGAATTTGGAGTAAATGGTCGAGGATCAATAGTAAGAGTCTTGATCGGTTTACTTCTATTAGCGTCGATTGTAATACCCGAGACAACAGGCCAACGTTCATTCAATCTAGGGACTTCAAATTGTTTAGGTATTCTACTCAACCACATACTTTCGGTATCAAAACTGAATAATGATTCATGATGACCTGCAGGAAGATAACCATCATTTTCTGCTAAAACGGGCTGTCTTCTTTCTCTGTCTCTTTGTAACAATGGCTCTATTGATATTGTAACGGAATCTGAGTTAATGGGAGATTTTGAAGATTTTTTATTATTACTCAATCTTAAACCATCAATCCTATGAACATGGCGAGGAATTATCGAATAATCGTTTTGTTTAAATTCGAATAAACGTTCACTAAAGTTTTTCGAGATTGACCATTCTCTAATAGGAGTTGATGGAGGATTGGAATCATCCATCTCAGAATCTAAAATAAATACTTTAGATGCACATTTCAAAATATGCTCAAGATTGTGTCTAGCATTACGAATAGGACCATCGGGCCTAAGTAAATTATTTTCATACCTTTCAACATCTCCCATAAAATGCATTTTTGGCACTCCAAGGTCCCAAGAAACTGAAGAGGTATTTGCTAACACTGCTATGTCTGCAGTACATCCAAGTGCCTGATCACAGGATAAGATTCTAACTCTATTCCTACTAAGATTTGAAGAAATGGGTATCTTCATTTTTTGTATTAATGTGGAAATTTCATCTATCCATGCCGGCCCCATTTTGGGATAATTTTGACCAAGAGTGAGTTGTAAGGAACGGAGATTAGATATCTCAGAAGAAAGAGATTGAAGTACTCGTAATGATGTTATTGACTCTTCTACATTTTTCTTTTTAGTCATTTTTTCACTAAGAAGATTAATTGTGAATTGAAGCCATTCATCTCCCTCTCTAGGGATAGGAGGTAGAGGAAGTAACTCTTTTGTAAAAACTCCTTTTTCGGAACAGTCTTCGATAGAACTTCTATCATATCCAGATAATAGAGGATTTAACCACTTTGAAATACAAAGTAACCACCATTGAGTTGATTCTTTTTTAATGTTGTCTTCGTCCCCATTTATACCAAAATCAAAATCCGTGCTAAGACTTCTTAGCCATTGAAATAATGCCCCGGGACCTCCTAGAATATGATTGGTTCTGGCAATTTTAGTCAGTAATTCTGAATCAGGAATTGGCCTTATTCTTTCATCTACAGGATGAATTGGCATTTCTGGAAAAAGTAGCAAGGACTGTTGAAGTGAAAGAGATCTTAATTTATCTAAAGAGAATGCATCATCACTATGAGATAAATTCAGATAAGAATGTATCCAGTGCCCCAGTGAGTTATTTGTGATTATTTGATCCCCCTGAGAAAATGGAAGACCCAAATTCTTCATTCCTCTCCTCCAAATATATTTATTATTCTCGAAATTAGGATCTATTATCAATACTGTATTTTCAGGAGATTCTAATAGAGACTGAGAAACTATGGAATATGTAGCTTCAAATGATTGATTCTCACGATTAAGTAAAACTCTTTCAACATAATTCTGATTATTTCCTAATACTAATTCATGCTTTGGAACCCATTTAGGCAACTTAGATGATTCGGTAATTGCCCATTCGTCTATTAATCTAAGACCGTGTTTACCTAAACGAATATTGCCTATATTCCCTAGTTGATGTATTGGACAATGAATAGAGATTGCTTTCATAAAATCAATATGAGATTTAGGGATTGTAGGTGAATGATTAAGCATAATTATACCATCAACATCAATTAATGAAAATGGGGTATCAGACTGATTCATTATCTCAATTAGACGCTCAGAAATAAAATCATCATGGGTCTGATTGAGTTTAGATTCAAGAGATTTGAGTATTTTTCTGAAGGTTTCAATTCCTGGCCCCTTCCAGTTATTTGCTAAAGACTCTGATGAGAGAAAAGTATGCAACTCACTAAGAGCGGCTGTTTTACCTCTACTCCAATTCATGTCAGGTAGTGGGTTTATTATTGGAAAACCCAACTTTGCAGAAGCTTTCTTACACTCATCATGAAGAATTAATTGGAAAGAAGAACTATGATTTAATTTCTGAGGCATTCTAAAGTCAGACATTATAGAATCCATTAAAGATGATATTGTATGGTGTAAGGTGTTGTCAATAACATATCCTTGATTGCTAATCCGGTCTATTGTCTCTCTTCTAGATTCAGTATTCGGATAAATCACCAAAACCCTTGATTTACCGCCATCAGAATATGACTTACTGTCAGATAACTGAGAAATTAAATGATTTAATAACCATTCAGGAATAGGCCCCGGAGAAACTTCTTCATTAGTAATTCTCATATCATGAACACTCAACGTACCGCCTCCGAACATTATACGTCAATGACGACAGTTATTGAACCCAACGATAAAACAACTTGAATTATGAATTAATTTTCATTTCTAGAATAAAATATTGCAATAAATAATGAGACAAAAACTACTGCACTAGGGAAAGGTAATGCACTCAACAATCCATCATCAGGATTATCGTAATTCCAATCGAATACAAGTACCGCACTTATATCATCTCCATCATATGCCATATTGAAATCTGAAGAAATATTGCCAGCAACTGAAGATAAGAATATTATATCTCTAAGTATATGGTGATAATATTTCTCGCCATTCCCGCCCTCAGGGAAATAGGCTTCATCTTCAATAATGAAGATCATAGGTTCAATAGTATATTTATCGCTCAAAGAAGGTGTTGAGATGTTCCAAGAAAAGTCATTACTTCCAGATAAATTTGTCCAAGATAAAGTCGCAGAAAGTGTTGAAATATCGATTGAGGGGCCTTTATCTAAAGATGTTTGATAATCAATTTCTAAAGATTCTGAAAATTTTGTAGTTCCTGTATGAAGTCTTTCTCCATCAAAAACCTTGGAAGGAGCTATGTTCTCATATTCGTAAGTGGTTGTTAGTCTAGAAGTTGGCCCATACCTATCTATCCATCTTTCATCTGTTTTTTGGGAGCCAAAAGGGTCTTGAGTCTCTGCAAAAAAGCGATGATAATGTATTTTCATCATTGATTCTTCTTCGGATATTGAAAGAGAATCAATTATATTTTGAGTTGTTACACAGTTGATACACCAAGTGGCAGTATATACTTCAATTAGACTTGGCCATTCATCGCCCATCATTGTGTTACTGTTATTTGTAAGATTACTATCTAAAGAAATTGAAACACCCCCTAGAGTCCCTGTATCAGAATATTCTGATATTACCTCATTCCAGGTCTTAAGATTATCAGATTGTGCAGAAGTTTGTTGGGAAGTGGCTAGTAAAAGAAAGGTCACTGTAACAACAAAAAAACGTTTCATAATAACTCGAAACGGTTTTGACACAAAAAGTAGAGGGTTAAGTGCTAATATTTTTGAATGCATCAATGGTTCTGGAAATGTCTTCATCTGTTATATGTAAATGAGTTACTGCACGAACTACATCATCATTGATTGATAAGACATCGATACCCTGATTTCCTAATTCTGAGACTACAGTTGATGCTGACTTGTTCTGACATGTGATATAAGCCATATTTGATTGAACAGAGCTGATATCGACCTCGAAACCGTTCATTGAGTTAACTGATTCTGCAAGTTTAAATGCTCTACTATGATCTTCATGAAGCCTATCGATATTATTTTTCAGAGCATACAATCCTGCTGCTGCTAATATGCCAGATTGCCTCATTCCACCCCCGAATATTTTCCTCCAACGATGTGCTTCAGCGATTGTTTTAGAGTCGCCCACCAACAAAGATCCTACAGGAGAGCCGAGGCCTTTTGAAAGACAAATAGAGATTGTATCGAAATTTTGAACCATTCTATCTGGTCTAATATTACTAGCAACTGTTGCATTAAAAAGACGTGCTCCATCTAAATGTGCTCTGCAATTATTATCGTGAGCAATCTGGCAAATTGAATCTAATACATCAATTGGATACAAAGACCCCCCTCCCATATTTGCTGTATTTTCTACACAAATTAAGGAACAATTTGGATAATGAGATTGACTACCCTCAGATTTTCTGATTGCTGATTTAACATCTTCTGGACTCATAATTCCCTTATCTCCACCTACTAGAGATACTGAACAACCAGCTAGCGAAGCATAACCTCCTCCTTCGTAGAGATAAATGTGAGATTTTTTATGTGTCACAATTTCATCCCCTGGTTTTGTCTGTGATTTTATTGCAATTGCATTTGACATTGTTCCTGAGGGAACAAAAAGGGCTGCTTCTTTACCTAAAATTCTCGCAATATATTCCTGCAATTCATTGACTGTTGAATCGTCACCTAATACATCGTCTCCAACTACTGCAGATGACATTATTTTTCGCATCTCAGATGTTGGCTGAGTCACGGTATCGCTACGAAGGTCAACTCGGTCGCTGGGGTAATGCCTCATGAACTGGCCATGAGGTTATCACATATCAAATAAAGTGAAAATCGTTCTAAATTGAATTAGAATTACTTCTTTTTCATTTTTCTACGCTTCTTACCTGACTTTCTAGCTTTGGGCTTTGAACCCGATTTCATCAAAACACCCATTATCACTAATGCAATTACCACTACTCCACCAATTAAAGCAAATGTAGGTATACCTGAAGCTTCCGAATCAACATCACATGATGATTGGCCTGTCAAAGGTTGTGATTCACCACTAGGACATGCTGTTTGGGTCGCCATTCCAGGAGACGCGACATAATTATTTATTGAGGAAAGAAGACATTCACTTGAACCCATTAATGGTTGATAACTTCCTATATCACAAGGAGTCTCCTCGGTCGCAGATGCAGAATCAACATAGTGGCCTCTAGCAGCAGATATGCAAGAAGATTGGCCGGTTAATGGTTGATATTCGCCTGGTTCACAGCTAATTTGCTGCACCGAAGAAATATCAATTGAATAATGTCCAGCATCTGCTAGAACGCAACCTGATTGCCCTGATTGGCTTTGATAAGAACCTGCTAAACAAGGCGAGGCTGATGTTGCTCCTTCTGAAGAATACTCACCAGGATTTGTAGTTAAGCATTCAGAAGATCCTGTTTGAGGCTGATACTGCCCCGCAGGACAAATTGTCTGCATCGCTTGACCTTCGGAAGGCACATGATATCCGGCATCAGATATTATACAACTCGTAGAACCATTTTGTGGTTGATAAGTTCCTACTAAACAAGGAATCTGAGACGATGCTCCATCTGAAGAGGTATAATGTCCTGGATCCGCATCTAAACATTCAGATTGACCTGTATCAGACTGATAAGTCCCCTCCAAACAATTGATTGATGATGAATATCCTGAATCGGGGACATACGTTCCACTAGAGGATTCTAAACAGAATGTTTGTCCTGAATCAGGTTGATAAAATCCTGCATGGCAAGGACTTTGTTCCGAAGATCCTGCATTTTCTACATAGTGACCAGGATCTGCAGATAAACAATCATCTGATGTTATTGAATTACTATTTGGATTATAGGTGCCCGCTGGACATTCTATCTGAGTGCTTGCACCCTCAAAATCAACATAATGTCCGGGGTCTGTCCAAGCACATACTGAGCTTTCAGTGGCGCCAGGTGATGGATTAAATGTCCCCAAATCACAAGCAGTTTCAAAAGAAGAACCTGAAGTATCCACATAAAAGCCAGGATTTGCTATATCACATGATGAAGAGCCATAATCAGACTGATAAGTCCCTGGAGGACAGGCTTCCTGAGCTATTGCAGAACCACTTTGTACAAAATGACCCAGACTTGCATCAATACAGGAAGATGCGCCAAAATTTGGTTGATAGGTTCCTGGTTCACATCCTATTTGAGTTAAAGAGCCAGAATTTGGAACATAATTTCCTGGAGAACTGGGTATACAAGAGGCCTGACCAGATTGTGGTTGATAATAGCCATTAGTGCACATCATCTGATCTGTAGAATTTAGGTTAGGTACATATCCTGGAGAGGCATCAATACAAGATGAGGCAGAAAAGTTTGGTTGATAGGTTCCACTTGGACAATTTTGTTGTGAAGATGCTGCTAGAGAATTAACAAAATGACCGGGAGAAGCATCATTACAGCTAGATTGTCCTGAATTAGGTTGGTAAGTGCCATAATCACATTGAGTCTGAGAATGATATAACGAGTTTGTACTATAATGACCCATGTCTGCATCTACACAAGAACCATCATAATTAGGATCGTAACTACCGTCTGGACAACCATAAGGAAGATTGTCAAGTATTGCAATCATTGAATCTGAATCGATATCCCTCTCAGGTATATGAATTCCACCCAATCCTTGGTAACTTTGAGGGCCAATATTATCGGATGTTAAATTTATGTTGTTTTCATTATAATCTTCCCAAGTCAGATTCCAATTCCCGTCTCCCATCTGTCCTCTGTATGATTGTCCTCGACAAAATACATCCCTATGGCCGTGAGTTGTTATATTGGAATCCGTTTTAATTCCACAAACTGTATCTCCGTTAAGTGAAATTGCTATCACTGATAAATTGTCTTCAATAGTTAATGGAGTCTCCTGTCTTGAGTCATTTGGATCATAGTTTCCAAGTTGCCCCCATTGATTAGCCCCCCAACAATAAGGAATGTTTTCTTCAGAAACTACACAGTTAAGATTGTACGCTGATTCTAGAGAAATCAAAGGAATATTGGAACTCAGATTAATTAAAGCAGGTGTATATGCGTTATCCAGACTCCCGGTTCCAAGTTGTCCTTGGAAATTTCCTCCCCAACATTTTACTATTTGAGTTTCATAAAGAGCACAAGAATGGTCATTACCAGTAGATACAGCAATTACACCACTATCGACATATTGGGGAGTTGGATAATCACCGTTGGCATCGATGCCTATACCTAGCCGACCCAGCCAGCTTGTGCCCCAACAATATAAATCATTATTATCAAGAATTGCACAGGAATGAGACATACCAGTTGAAATTGAGATTATTGAATAATTAGCAGGAAAATTTGAGTCATCGACTAAAACTGGAGTGTATCGTCCGTTGTTAGCATTACAGCCGGTAGGCGTTGGGTTGTTATTATTGGAGTCCCACGCTTGACCCCCCGTACAAATTGTTCCATCGCCCAATTGACCATCATTGTTCCAACCCCAGCATAATCCTTCACCGGTATCAAGAATTGCACAAAAATGCCCTTGATTTGCATCAGATAAAGATACTGCAGTTTTCCCTAAAGGCAGAGAAATTTTAGTAGGAGGATGATTTGTAGCCGAATTACAAGCTGTTACTCCATTATCCAGACAAACATCAGTACCTGTACCCAATTGACCAAACTCACCACCTCCCCAACACCATATTTCACCATTTTCTTTCAAGGAACATGTGGACCAAGCGCCGGCTGAAACCTCAACCATCCCAATAGATAAATTGCCAACAACCCAAGGACCTGCTTTCCCTTCTGGAGTCGCGACAGCATTACCTATTCCTCCTCCCAATCCTCTTTTTCCTTGGTCATTATTACCCCAACAGATTACACGTGTATCTTCAGAAATTACACATTGGGTATAGCCTCCGGAACTCAATGTAGAATAGGTATATACAGAATCTTCTTGATATCCTTCAAAATTGACATTAGTATGTGAAAAAGATTTAGTTTCTTCCTCTTGAATCTCTTTACCTTGATTGTTTGGTATTGCCGATAAAGACATTCCAACTAGTGTAATTACTATAAAAATTGAAACAAATACAGATTTAGGTGGTGTTCTCATAGCGATTGGTACTGTCTTCGGCCCTATTAATTTTAGTAATGAACAAGATGAAACTGAAACACGGACAAACTAATTTGCTTGCTATTGTTCGCACTAACATGACTGAATCATTCTTATCCGATAATTGCCCTCCAATGGGAATTTATGAGACACTTTATGCATTCAAAGACTCATTCGGTAGTTTCATTGGTACTGAAGGAACACATCCTTGGTCGCAAGGCTTTCCTTTAACTACACAATTGGAAAAATTCGATGGTCCGCCTCTACCGGATAGTATTGATGTAACATGGGAAGATCGGTTTTATCCAAAAGCATGGGGTCATCCTAAATTAAGAGAGTCGATTGTTGAATACTATAATTCCCAATATGGTTCAGAAATTACTCCCGAGAATGTAATGATTTTCGCAGGGGGGAGACCGGGGATATACACGGTATTGGCATTCTTGAAAGATAATGTCCAAGCAAGAATTGGAAATATTGAATGGCCGGCTTATCTAGATATTATGGAACAAACAAATACTAACTTTCAGATTGTTCCCTTTACTAAAGAAAATAATTTCCATCCAACTAATTCAGAATATTTCGATAGAACTGGATTAAATGCTAAAACACGTCTTATGCCAATAATTTCTAACCCTCAAAATCCTTCAGGCCAAACCAGACATGGGGATGAGCTTAGAGAATTAATACAATTGGCAGAACAATCTGGAAATGGAATACTTCTTGATGAAGCATATGAAATGTTTCACTCTCCATCCGTAAGCGGGATACAATTTGTTAATGATCTAGACAATAGTAATATCTTCATTGCAGGAGCATGTACAAAGGGCCTTCAATCTCCAGGAATCAGAGTAGGTTGGATTATTGCTAGTAAAAAAAATGTTGAGACTCTGTCTAATTACTCTAGTTTTGGAATGGGGGGGGTAAGTCATCCATCTCAATTGTATGCAGTTAAGTTACTCGAGCCAACGCGTGTGAAAAAAGCACGGAAAGCAGTAGAAGAACATTATAATTGGCAACGTAAAAGGTATGGTAAGGCATTCGAAGAAATGGGTCTAGGAGTATATACTGGTAATGGAGGATTCTATCACTGGCTTGAACTCCCAGAAGGCATGACAAGTAAAGAATTGAATAATAGATTATTCAAAAAGGGTGCTGCTATATTGTGTGCTTCAGATTGTGATATGGCTAGACCACATTCAAAGGACCCGGGCTATGTTTCTCCATATTCAAGATTCTTTAGATTCTCTTTTGGACCTCTTTTGCCGGAAACATTTGATTCAGATATTCAACTATTCACCGAAGTTTTTGAACAATACAAAAAGGATCTACAAGTTTGATTTTATTCTGCAGGTTTGTAGACATTATATGCGTGAAGAGGTGGCGTGTATACATGAAGATTAATCAGTTCATTATCTGAATTATTGGAAATACGATGGATGTCTGGTTCATCAGCCGCACATATCTCTCCAGGCAAATATTCTCTCACTCCAACGGGATATGCAAGTCCTTGATCATTAAGTTGATATGTGGTTTCTGTAGATACTCCATCAATTATCTTGAAAGCACAATCACTGCCTACGTGATCATGGATAGGAGTTAATTGACCGGCTGTCCAACATATAGCAACTAATTCATAATGTTCAGTTTTTTTAATAACATTCCTTTGATAGCCGTCTTCTGCATAACCAATGCATTCCTTCAATACAGGAATATTTACTTCCATTGAAATTAATTTAGATTCTAATTCATCAAGTCCTGGACGTCTGTCGAGACTATCCAACCAAATCACTAATTCTGAAATGCCGTTGCATTCGCATAATAGCCTATTTCGGGCCCCTGAATGCATTACAACCTGTTTAGCCACGTATCTCACATAGGCCATCTATTGATGACTATTGCTATAATATTCAAGTTATTTATTATAAAATGTTAAATTGGCGGTTTACTAATTAATATCAAGTGTATTTTGCAACACCGGCTTTTCGGAAAAGGGCTTGAAAATGGCCTAAAAAGCCGTATTCATACCATTTTTATTATATACTCGCCGAATAACGCACTAAGCGCTCACTAAGGTGGGAGGAAAAAAATATGGAAATGGATAACAAAGTAATGATGAGTGAAGTTGGAGGCGCTTTCGTAGTCTCTTGGTTAGTTCTAGGGAGCATGGGGTCAGACGGCCTTATGGCTGGATTAGTACTTGCTGCAGCAATGACTGCTATGGCTGGTGCACATATTCTGCCTATGTTCACATGGATGACCATAATGACAGGCGACTTGGGCGACCAAGACAACTGGATGAACAATGGTATGCGATTAGTCGCACAGGTAGTTGGAGCTCTTCTAGCTATCCTATTGATGACTGAAGCTGGAGAAATTGAAACCGGCTACGCAGCTGGAGACATGTGGTCTTTCGACCTATGGCCAGCATTGACCATGGTAGCTGCAGGTGCAGTTATTGGAACAATACACAGCCGATGTGATGCATGGATGACTGCTATTGCAGTAGTTATGGCAGCAGGAGCATTAGGTATGGGTGTTGGTGGAGCACATGATATGGCATCTTGCCTAATGGGCGACTCCGGTAACATTGCTAACGCTGCAAGCACATGGATTGTTGATGGCGTAATGGTTGGTCTTGGAGCAATGGTTGCTACCAAGATCGACGAAAATCTTTGAGTAAATAGAATATTTATTTGAATACGTAAGGCGAACTGGGGGGCAAAAGCCCTCCAGTTTAGCCGAATAAAAACATCTACTGACTACTCTGTCAGTTGATATTAATTCTTACTAATTACTTTACCAATGGTAAGCTACTAGTTATTGTGTCGATAGAAGAACGTGGACCTGGCCCTATACCTACAACAGTTACAGTTCCTGAGGGGATTTCAGTATGGCCAGCGTCTTTAACCATGTAACAAATTAATCCTGCCTCATTAGCCTCCCCAAATATTCTTTTTAGACTATCAAGATTGCTAGCGCTACAAACAATCTTTCTTGCACCATTCACAAGATACTTTTCTAATGTCTTAGGTGCAGTTCTTTTGGCTTTAAGTATACATTCTGCAGTTGCATGGCTACATTGTGCTGCAAGTTTACCTTTCGATAATGTAAGATCACTACGAGTGACTAATACCATTGTTAGTTCATTAGCTTGAGGCAATTTCTGGCACCGCCTCAGAATTTTTAAGGTTAGTATGTCTATTCATTAATTCACTAAGTGGATTTGCGAGCCATGCAACGAATACGACATTACCGCCAGCATGCAGTAAGTCAAAGGGAACCCCATTTAACAAATAAACAAAGAAGAAAGATGTTTCAACATTATGTAAAATACTCAATGAAACTATCCAATTAAACAAAAATCCAGAAAATGCAGCAAATATTGCGAGATTTGTAATATTTAACTTCTCATTTTGGATAAATTGGTTTCTTAATAATGCGGCTAATACCCCTATAGATGCCCATCCAATTATTTGATAGTTAGACCAGATACCGTGTTCTAGCATTACGTTGGAAGAAAGTGTAACTATAGTGGCAAAGGCTATTGAATAAGAAATACCAAAATAAATCCCAATCATTATTGCCAAAAATGTAACAGGTTGGACATTAGGAATAGGGTCTAATAGTAGTCTTCCAGAAACTGCAAGTACTATAATAATTGTAAATATTAAACCAGGATTCTTGGATTTAACTTTACTATCGGCAAATATCAATGATGCAATTGCAACTGTTACTATCGCCAAATCTAGAACAAATTGTTCATTGGGAGAAAGAGTGGCTGCATGGGCATCGAATAACATAGGTAAGCAGTCCAATGTGATTATGTTATTGATGATTACTCTGATTCAATCTTGAAGATTAAAAAAAAATAACAATTTTTGTCAGGTTCAAAGACATCCTTGGATTACCATGTCTGTGTATCAATTTGGAATATCAGGACACTATCATCATTCAAGGTTAAAGTTGAAATTCCGGATAAAGAGAGTACGCCATTATGATAGATTTGCCAAGAACTCCAGATATTGTCTCCACATGGCCCTTGAATACAAGGATCGACACCTCCTATTGAATTAATGAAAATTCCTAAATCGCCATAATCTGTGATATTTAATCCAAAAAGATGCGTTCTTACTTCAACAGCTGCATTTAGTAAATCCAAACCACTTTCATATCCCTCAAATCCGCCAACACAAGCACCAGTAGAATTCCAATTTTTATCTGTTTTGAAATCTGTGCCATCGAAATCTATGTGATGTCTGCCATCAGCAAATTCAGAAGGGGTTGCCTCCGCAGGGAAATGGAAGCAAACTACCTGTTTGCCGTCCCATAGATCAGGTAGACCATAGTGGGGATCTCCATCATCATCAACTAATTCAGAAGACATTCTGGCCCATTCTGTAGATAAGGTACTAGATGAAAGCAATAATACTACTAAGAAAACTAGAGATGCAGATTTTAGCCTATACTCTTCTTTCGCAGCAAAATATCCTAATGCAGTTAAAATTACTATTATTGCGACTGTGACTATTAAGGTTGACATGGGGTCTTACGGATAAGAATAAGGTAAATTAATATTCATAATAATTATGGAAAAAGAATTTAATATTAATCAATTATTGTTGATTTATTTTCTTGATTTTTTCAAGTAAAATGGAATTGACTAATTTACCGTCCGCAGAGCCTCCCAATTTAGCCATAACCATACCCATTAATGGCCCTACTGACGCCATTCCCTTATCCTTGATGAAATCCAATTTATCGGCAATTATTGCATCAATTGCTTCTTCAACAGAAGAACTGTCCGCTGGAGTAAATCCTTCAATATCTGCAGTTTTAGAGATCCAATCGAGTTTTTTATCGAACGTAGAGAAATCTTCAACTGTATTCAAGACATACTTTGTACCAAGAGGAATAATTCCCTCTCTAGTAATAATTCCTTTTTCTTTCGAGTATACTAATAATGCTAATAATTCCCAGGGAATGTTTGACACTGATGTTCCTGATTTATCAGCAATCTCTGATCTCGAATTATCTAGTAAAATTGATGCCCATGGCTTTGGAGGGAGTGTGATGGATGAGGATTCATTATCAATTAATCCTGAAACAAATACATCATCTAATTCATTACCCAATATTGCCTCAATCTGATTATCGGAGATGTCATATTCTTGTAATCTTAACAACCTTTGCTGTTTATCCATAGGTAAATTAGATTTTATTTCCTCCCACTTACTTGATTTCAAGTTCAATATTTGTATATCCGTTTCGGGATACATACGTGCACCACTAGGTAAAGGCCTCATTGCAGTAGTAGTTCCATCTTCAGGAGCACCTTTTCTAATAACGACATTACGAACTTCTCCAGATATTCTGTGATATGCAGCTCTTGCCCTAAGTAGAACTGATTCGAGAGCTAATTCGGCTTGCCAACTAGGAGCAACACACAATACAAAAGCATCGGACTCAGATAGAGACATCGCTTCTCTCACATTATTGACTTCAGTTTCTGTAATACCATAAGCTGGCAATTCATCGGAATGAAAAATTCCTGCCACTCCTGCTTGTTTTGCAGAACTAGCCAATTCTCTTCCAAGTCTAGGTAATTGAGAACCTTCGGAATCTTCCCTCTTGGAACCAATTTTTCCTGCAAATCCTTTCAACTTCAAACCTAAAACTACGGAGTCTGAAGACAATGATTTTTGTATCCTTTGAGATGAAGAATTAGAGAAAAAAGCAGTTAAATCTTCGGTCTCGAAAGGAAGTCTTGACGATGCAGAAAGAGCAACTCTATTTTCTACTGGTTGAGAATCTAGTCGACGATCGGATGGCAATGGTGGAAGGCCCGCTTCTTCTCGTAACTCATTACATAATCTATACATGTGTAGTTGTCTAGCCATCTCTATACGAATTATTTTAGGAATCCAGTCTAAATCTTGACAACCTTTGATTTCTACTCTAACACCACAGGCAATACTTACATTGAGATCTTGTCTAATAGAACCTAAGCCTCTCCTAACTAAACGTGTGTCACGTAACAATGTACCAAGGTGTAAAGCCACCTGTTTGGCATGTTCAGGAGTCTGAATATCTGGAGCTGTAGCAATTTCAACAAGAGGCATGCCAAGTCTATCTAAAGTGTAGTAAACTACCTCTCCTTCTGTAGTTAATTTACTCTCTAATTTTCTAGCTGAGTCTTCTTCTAGACAGACTACATCAATACCTACAATGCCAGCATCAGTCTCAATAGTACCGTCGGTTGCAACCAATGTCGTCCTCTGAAAACCACTAGTATTAGAGCCATCGACTACAGTCTTTCTCATTGCCTGCATTGAAGATACTGGTTTAGCCCTCATCATTGCTGCCATCGTTAATACTGCATCGACAGCGTCACTATCATGACTCAATGGTGGAGCCTCATCTAACTCAATTAGCCCTGCATTGGGAGGTTGAATATACACAAAGGAACGATTTCTACGTGATTCGAAACGTGCTGTAATATCTATTTGCCCTCCTTCTCCTTGAGAGGCTCTGAGTTTTCTTTGAGAACGGGCCCAATCTTCCGGAATCTCGGAAAGTGAATAATCGAATAATTGACTAGGCATCCTAGAATGTAATTTACCTGTATCTAATTGCTGATGAATCTCTAAGCCACACATAAATCCCAAACTTTGAGGATCTAAATTACTTGGAGACTCGATATCTCCTCGTGGCTCCATATTAATCACGACAGGGTTATCTTTCATATGATGTACGGACCTAGACAAAACTGTAATGGTCCTTTTTTGGTTGAAATAATATTCCACTAGAACGCATTTGTTTGATTATTTTGCTGACCGTTAATTCATCTATGTTTTTAGCTAATGCTCTATTAAAAATTGTATTAATTTCTGCTAAATTGTTATTTTCTGAACAAATGTCACGAATAATGTTTTTAACAATCATGCTTTTATTTTTCTCTTTAACAGTTGTTCCTGAAAATTCTGATTCGTCTTCTATTCCTGATTCTTCTCTCCAATGCTTGAATACTGCTAATGCTACCTTTGCATCTTCAGATGTTGCATCTTCACGAAGGAACATTCTCGCATGAGCCTCTGTAAGTCGAATTAACGCCTCTAATGCCCTAGCAGTGATTGGCACTACATTTGATTCTCCTTCATCCGTATCGTCTCGACCGAAAGATTGTCTTTCTTGGACATAATACTCAAGAATTAGTGCCATAACATCTTGATTTATATTGGGATGATAATGTCTCTTGGCAAATGCAATATATTTTCTAAGGAAGGACTGGCTAAGATGTTCAGTTCCATCTTCTCCCCTTATGAAGACCTGTTCTTTATCTTCTTCAACTGGATCCATTGCAACAAATTCATCAATAAGGGCCTCTGGAACACCTCGTGTACGGCTTCGCAAAATATGTTTAGCTATCATCTCATCATTTTCAGCCTTAACCTCATCTCTCATCATCCATATTATATCAAATCTAGATGCTAATGGTGCTGGTAATCCAGTCTCCTTAAACGAACGTAGAACACTAGTATTTGTTGCACGATTCGAAAAACGACCTTGTTTTGGATTGGCTGCAGCAATAATCGCACATCTAGAAGGTAAAGAGGCAGTTATACCTCCCTTAGAAATATTAATTCTCTGTTGTTCCATAGCAGGATGCATGACTTTTCTATCATCTTCAGTTATTTTATCGAACTCATCAATGGCGGCTAATCCTCTATCAGATAATGGCAATACTCCGGCCTCCAAAGAGAACCTTCCATCGGCAAAAGTATCTCTGACTGCTGCTGCGGTTAATCCTGCACCGGAAACACCCCCTCCTGATGCAAACTTGCCTCGTGGAGAAAGTGCTGAAACATAAGTTAACAATTGTGATTTTGCGACACCTGGATCGCCCATTAATAAAATATGAATATCGCCTCTTGTGCGGGTGCCGTCTCGATTTTTTCGTGAAACTCCTCCGAATAATTGCAGTGCAAGTGACCTTTTGACAAAATTCATCACACCTGTTGAGAATATAGAAGGTGCAATTGAATTCTGCATTAATCGAAGAAGATCATCTCTTTGAGAGATTGCTAATATTTCCTCTTGTTCTTCATCTGTGATTTTAATTTCTGTAAATGGCACCGACTCATGTTCAGAACTAATTAGATGATAAATGATATCAAACATCGGGGTTTTCTTATTTTTCACAACCTCACTATATACGACAGGAATCATGTTAGCTACAATTCTTTGGCCCGGCAAATGCTTGTTCACTAAATCTCCTTCGAGAAGCACTTTTGCACGACCAGGTTGAGCCCCACTTTCAACAGATTCTGGTAATTCTTGAATTTCTATCCATTGATTATTTATCAATCTTGAAATATTGAAAACTAAATTAAAACGTGTTGCTCCGCCCCTACCAGCAGTTTCTCCGCACCCTCCTTGATCTGTGGGCAAGCAACGAATTGGCTCAATCAATTCTCTTTCATTATTCTGCATTATCTCTTGAGTTACTCCACAGGATTCACATTGAAATGCTGCAATATGCATTCTAGGTTTAATCTCTGAAATCTTGATTACTTGTACATCGCTACTACGGAGTTTCTCTATATCTGAAGAACCGATTTCTCTAAGATCTCGACGGCTGTCCCTTGGCAATTCACCAACTCTAAGTATCACATCCAAATCTTCTCCACGTTCTCTACAAATCTCTCTAAGTGTATCTTTGCCTGTATTCAATATTTGTCTTGGAAATTGTAAAATATCATTTGCAAAGTCTGGATCGAAGGCTTGTAATTCGTGGAATGGTATAGAAAGCGTGGGAGTAATAGACTGCTTAGAAAGTAAAGTAAATATCTCTGTTTCTTTAGCCTCTAAAAAGAAAGTTTTCCAACGAGCAGAGGAATCATGTGCTGCCATCGTCATTCTTTTTCATCTCCGGGCTTTGCTCCGAAGTACTTGCAGTCTATAACCAAATTGGATGATTATAGATACCCCCTTGTTTCTATTGGAGTTTCAAAGTAAAAACATGGATTAAAAATCTAATATTATACTTCCACTGGAATGTTTGTAAAAAATCGCCGAGTATAAGAAAGTCAAGGAGCGTTGGATTAAAGTTTGAAACTCCTATCGGGATTCATGGAGTTCAGTAGAATAGGTGATGATGTTGTTTTAAGGTTAGATCCTGGAGAGGAAATACATCAGTCAATTCAGAGCCTTTCAAACCATGGAATCGATTGCGCGATAATTACAAGCGGAATAGGAAGGGTAAGAGATATTCAGATGGGGTATTTATCAGCAGATGGAATTTATCAAACCTTAGATCATGAAGGGCCAATGGAATTATTATCTACACAAGGAAACCTAGCTCCCGGACCTGAAGGACCTTTTACACACCTACACACTATAATGTCAGATAATGGGCATAATGTACATGGGGGGCACTTATACCATGCAACCATCCATGTGGTTGGTGAAATTCATCTACGTGTATTGGATTCTAATACTATGAAGAGAAAGCCGACTGATACAGAGTTTGTCGCACTAAAATTCTGCGATTTGGAGTGATAATTTGAAAGTTCTCTGGGCTCATGGACTCGAAGGAAGTCCAGATGGTTCTAAACCTACGTGGATAATAGGAAATCTAGGTTGGGATGTCATCTCAGTTGATATGAGTAGGAGAGGTTGGACAATTGCTGACCAAACAAAAGTAGTTCTTGACAAGATTTCAGAAGTTGATGATTTTGATTTGATTATGGGTTCATCCTATGGAGGATTGGCTGTTGCAAATGCAGCTAATGAATTACTAGATAGGGATTTGAAATTGGTATTAATGGCTCCTGCATTCGGTTTGGCGGAAAATTTCCAAAATATTGCAGGGAAAGAGGGCTTAAATCAGTGGAAAAATAACGGATTCAGACCTTATTTCCATCATGGTCTGAATAAAGAAATTAAGTTAAGTTGGGATTTTATGGTTAGTGCTAAGAAAATGTCATGGCCAAAGATGAATCATCCAACTGTAATAATACATGGCATATCTGATGAAATAGTATCAATAGAATCATCTAGAAAAGTTGTAGAATCTAATTCAAATGTTGAATTGATAGAAGTTGATGATGGGCATAGATTAGGGGAATCTCTACATTTCATACCTATTGCAGTTGAAAAAGTATTATCAAAGAAATAATTACTATAGATATTAATGCGAGCCAAGGAAATATTCACCTATCTCAGGATCGGTTAAGATATGCTGAGCATCTCCTGAATGGACGACTTTTCCTCCAGCAAAAATGTACCCCCTATCTGAACGGGCAAGGCTTAAACGAGCATTTTGTTCCACTATTAGAACAGTGATGCCCTCATCTCTCAAGGCATCTATTCGTTCAATTATTTGTTGTTGATACAAAGGACTCAATGCAGCAGTTGGCTCATCTAATAATAAAAACTTAGGATTAGATATCAAAGCACGTGATATTGCCAACATTTGCCTTTCACCCCCTGATAGAGAAGCCGCGAGATCATGAATTCTTTCCTTTAAGTCTGGGAACATATTCAAAGCGCGTTCAATTCTCTCATTCAAAACTAAATTTGAGAGGCTATTACCACCCATCTGAAGATTTTCATAGATTGTTAAAGAGGGAAACACGTTATCAACTTGAGGAACATATGCAATTCCTCTATTCACTAATTGATCAGTGCGCCATCCAGATACATCTTCGCCATTATGAGTGACTTCGCCGGAGTAATAACTAGCTATCCCAAATATTGTCTTAATAAACGTAGATTTTCCACACCCATTTGGACCAATAATTGTGACAAATTCTCCTTCATCAACATGTAAATCAATATCATATAAAATTTGTACAGAACCATATCCTCCGTTGAGGCCTTTTACATCTAGTACTCTACTCATTATACTCACTCCTCCTCTCCTGCAGAACCAAGATATGCCTCAATAACTGCTCTGTTTGATTTTACTTCTTCAGGAGTCCCCACCATTAGAACTTCTCCTTCATTCATAACGATAATTCTATCAACTCCTTGTCGAAGAATAAAATCCATATTATGCTCAATAATTAATATAGAAATTCCTGTTTCGTCTACTGTTTTACGCAGATTGTTAAAGATTTTCATTGCTAAAGGACCAGCTACACCTGCAACCGGTTCATCGAGTAGAAGTAGTTTTGGCGAGCCCATGCGAGACCTACCAATATCGACCAATTTCGACTGCCCCCCTGATAATTCGCTTGCTAAATTTTCGGCCATATGAGGAACTTCTAACTCTTCTAAAATATCATATGCCTCTTGCAATCTTTCTTTCTCTGCTTGACGAGTCTTGGGGAATAATAATGACTTTATTTTACTAGGAGAGAATTGATTTCTAGGAGGGACTAATAGATTCTCAATAACAGTCATTTCTCTCCAAAGACGTGTGTGCTGGAAAGTTCTTGTCATACCTAAACTATGTATCTGATCGGGTCTCATCTTTGATACATCTTTTCCATAAATCTCTACTTTCCCAGTTGTCTGATCTAACAATCCGCTAATACAATTAAAGGTAGTAGATTTACCACAACCGTTAGGACCAATTAGTCCCACAAATTCTCCTTCAAATATCTCGAAAGATACATCTTTTACTGCCACAAGACCGCCGAACTCCTTACGAAGATTTTCTACTCTAAGTACCGGTTCCATTAACTATCCTCTCCTTCAATTTGTAAGTCTTTAGATTGTCCAATTATTGAACTCTTATTTGGCCTGAATGGAACCTCAGGAATTAATCCCTTCGGATTTAATTTGAGTGAGAATAACATTAAACATCCGATAAGTAATACCTTTACATAAGCCATGTCTGCTTGAATTACCCCTCCTGTAAATGATTCATCAATAGACCTCTCACCCATCAATAACAATGTGAATAAGAAGATGAATATTCCTGAAATTCCAATATCTATTGTAGCCCTATGTTTCAATAATAAACCAATAATTAATATTAGAGTAAATATTTTCGTGGCATCCCACTGATTAGTTACAAGCCATTGAAATAGTCTGTCTATACTATCTGCAGTAGAATATAGAGGTAAATCGGGAGATCCTTGCGCGGCTACAAGTACATTGAATACGAACTCCATGAGTACTATGATGAAAGCCCCGATTATCATTCCCTTATTATTTGCTTTACCGCCTATAATAAAGGCAGCCCAAACAAGGAATGTAGAACGTGCAGGTGCCATTATCGAAGGTTCGAATCCTGTTAATTTCCAGGCCCAAAGAACTCCTGCGAGGCCCGCTATACCAGCCCCTAAGGCAAGACTTGCTGCTTTGTGAGAAAGAACATCATGTCCATGATGTTGAGCCACATCTTCATCCTCTCTAATTGCTTTCAGGATTCTGCCCCATGGAGATGAAAGTATGGTTTCTAAAAGCCACCATACTAAAACAACAGATAACATTCCTATTAGAGCTAACAAAAACATGTAAGGTGCCGGCTCTACAACTCCATTTACATCTGTCAGATTTAATAAATCACCAACCTTGTTTGCCGGACCTAATAATAATTCATCATTTCTACATGCGTCAGCGCTAATATAATCTGAATCTGGTCCAATTGAAACTCCAGAGCCACAGAACCACCATTGTTTCAGAGGCAGTGTATACTTAGAAATACCAATCGCAGAACCAATTGAACCCACCCTTAGTAATGGCTCTCCTGCCAGTAAAACTCTAACTATCTCTCCTAAAGAAATCGTAACTATAGCAAAATAATCCATTCTCAGACGAGCAGTCGGATATGCTAGAGCCCACCCGAAGGCTGCGGCAAGTAATACTGCAACTATCGTTGCCGGTATTACCGGCCACGCATAACCATGTACATCAGTAGGGGCAGTTAAAATTCCAACTGTAATAGCTCCTATGCCAACGAAGAAAATTACTCCAAAATTGACCATACCGGTAATTCCAGTATGTAAATTCAATGAGAAGGACATTAAGATAAATATGGAAAGAGTTAGTAGAACATTAGATACTTGTAATGTTTTACTAAAATTCATATTATCAGAATCAGATATTGGAAGCCATATTAGGAATAATATCATTATTATCAACATAATTGCAAACATAATATTAGAGCCTAGGATACTTTCTCTTCCATATTTCATACTGTTAGAAAAATTAGGAAATTTTTCTTTCAAATTATTTTTATTTTTAGAGTAATTATCATTAACAAAAGATTTCACTGGCTGAATAAAGGAAGTAACGATTAATGTTAATTTCAAATATTGCTTTTTTACTAAGATTATAATGTTGTTAAGATGTTTTTTAATCGAAAAGAAGGAAAATTGGGAAATAGATTTTGTATCTTTTTTACTTTGCTTCAAAATGCTCTCGCCGGATAAATATTCTTGGCATTGGAATAATGCTAAAGCATAAATAAGGATTGGTAAAAGAGGCCATAACAGATTATCAATAAATGTCAATAAATCAACAAACCATATCTCATTTTGCATTAAATCGAACCAAGAGATATCAAGGTCCGAGACTGAATCTGCAAAATATGGAGAGTCTTCGGGCTGTAAGATTCCGTCAGAACCCGCTATTAATCCATAATTAGTATCAACATCGAGGTTTGAAATACAGGATTCCGAACAAGTTCCATCTGAGAATGAATTTCTTTTAACGAATAGAAGAAGCTTATGGATAGAATAAGTACCTATACTCAAAAATGCCATGCTTTGAGCCTTATCGGATCTATTATTCCACCAATTATGAAATCCTAATAGGGCAGTTAACGGGAATATTGAGAGTAAGAATGTTATTATTTTTGAAGGATTATTTGATTCGCCGGATAGACGTTTTTCTTCTTCTCTCGATCTTTTGCTCCTTAGCCTATCGACTTTCCATTTTTCATACGCATCGCCAATTCCTTCGGGCATAATCATCAATACTGCAACGAGGAAAATATAGGGCATTACTCCATCCATAGCAGTATAATTAGAACGGTCTAATGGACTCCCTATTCCAATTAGAATAGGCGATGAAAGAGCACGTACAAAACCTACAATTAGAGATGCGACAATGGCTCCCGGTATGGAACCAATAGTACCTAAAACGATTACCGCAAAGGATGGCAAAAGAAGTGTGAATGCTGTTTCGGGATTATATCTTAAAGTTATAGCGAAAATCGCCCCACCTAAACCAGATATTCCTGCAGATAAAAAAGCACTAGTTAATTGAATCTGTTCAACATTTATTCCGCTACTAGCAGCAAGTTCTGGATTATCGGCAACAGCACGCATTTTTCTTCCAAGACGTGTTTTTGTAAGTAAAAGAAGTAATATTGCAACCGATGAAAAAATAACGACGGGGACTATTCCTTTGTAATAAGCATAATTTGTTGTTGCCTGAGTTATACAATCAATATTAGTATCATACAGTTCAAAAAATGGTCTTGAATCTTCACTTACTATTCTAGATAAAATAGGGTCGCCAGTTAATTCATCTACTCCAGTTTGTTCACAGTTATAGTGATTGTAAGTCTGACCTGCATCCCAACGATTGTCCCCATCTAAATCAATAAAGGATTCTGGTAAGCCATTATTGCCTGTATCGTATATTCCATTCCCATTAGCATCCCAAAATGGTTCAGCAGGAATTAAATCTCTTTCACCGAGATTAAACCGGAATTTTGTAGTTGGTAGTTCCCAGCGCATAGTTGGCATTCTCCAATCTGAATCTGGTTCGAACATATTTCTAGATGAACCGAAACGTAAGTAGGTCAAGGCTCGAAGTATCAATGCGACTCCTAAGGATGCAATCATCATTACTTGAGGCGATGCATTTTCTTCACGAAAACCACGATAGACGAGGCGGTCGATTATTATCCCAGCAATTCCAGTAAGGACAAATGCCCCCAAAATAGTCCAAGATAAAACTGACCAAGTTAGAACTCCATCACGAGGAGCGTCATACATGGGAACAAAATAATCACTCCAAACTAATATCATAGCTAGATACATGCCAATCATGAAGAATTCTGATTGAGCAAAATTTCCATATCTCTGAACTTTATATGTTAAAGTAAGTCCTATCGCTATAGCAAGATATGTAGAAGCCCAGGTTAAGGTCCCTGTCGAAATCGATATCAGATCTAACGTAATAGTTGCACGTGTTTCTAATCCTTGGAGCAATGCCTCCAAAGTAACAAAAACTACCATAACTAGGAATATTGGCGAAAGAAAAATTAAGATGGTTCTTAGATTACTTTTTGGAATATCGTCAAAGAACATTTTTACAACAATAAAACCTGCTGTAATTGATTCTAAAATTTGCATCAACCAGATTAAATCTGTTGGTAATTTATCTAGTAATAATATATCTATTAAATTCAAGAAACCTTTTCCAAAAGTTAAACCAAATATTAACGAATCTAAGAATAATATAGAGGTTATGAGTAGTCTCTTCTGGGTAGTAGTAAATGAATCAGAGAATTGATTGTAGTTTTCACGTATCTGTTGGAGCATTTTACCTACACACACATAAAAATTGAAAATTATTTTTAAAAAAAAAGGGCAGTGTGGCGGAAAATCCGCCACACTGCTTTACGTATCTCGTTAATCTATTAGATTATTCAAGACATTCCGTTTGCTGGGTCCCAGCTGCGGTTGCAGTCAAAGGAAACACCATCAGCATCTTCAGTGAAATCACCAACACAGTATCCTGCACCAGGTACGTCACCGTTTGCCATGAATGAAATGTCTCCACTTGCTCCAGCTAGGCCTTGTCCTGTAGCCATCATTACTTGGCTCAGTGTTGCACCAGGGGATGCCATCTGTGCGAATGCAGCTAATGCCACAAGTACAACTCCATCGAATGCTTCAGCAGTATAGATACCACCAGCGCAATCAGCAGATTGTGCACAAAGTCCAGCAAATACTGCACCGACTACACCAGTTGATGCTGCTGCAGGTTTAGTAGCAATTACTCCATCAACACTAGATGTTGCCTCTGCTCCAAGACCTTCTTCAGCAATTCCGTCTCCACCATATACTTGGCCAGACCAACTTTGTGAGTTCATCTCATCAATGATCATTCCACCATCTGCTGCATATGAAACCAAAACAGCAGAAGTACATCCGTTGTCAACCATTGATTGAACAGCACCAGAGAAATCTGTCATTGTTTCTTCATATCCAATAGTTGTACAAAGTGTGTGACCAGCAGCTTCGAAATCTGCTGTGAAAGCATCAGCCAGACCAGATCCATATGCGTTAGTCATATGTACTAATCCAACTGTTCCGTCAGCAGGCGCGTCTGCTTGAACTACTGCACTAAGTGCTTGACCTTGTAGTGCATCGCTTGGGACTACACGGAAGAAGTCAGGGTAAGCAGTAGCATCTGACAATGCAGGGCTAGTACTTGCATAGGAAACTTGTGGGATTCCAGCTGCTGATAATACAGCGTTTGCAGCCATTGAAGCACCAGAGCAAGCCGCTCCAACTACTCCAACTACTCCAGCATCAACTAATGTTTGAGCAGCAGTTGCACCCATGTCTCCTGAACATCCTGAGTCAGCGTAAACAATTTGGAATTGAACCATACTGTTCCATCCAATTGTGTTAGCAATTCCAAGTGCGATTTGAGATGCTGCTACGAAACCTGCTGCATAAGTTGCAATAGGTCCTGTTGCATCATTTAGGAAACCGATCTTTACAGTAGCGCCCATGAATGGTGCTGCTTCTAGTCCTCCAGTTGCAGTCCACATCATATTACAGTTGTAGTAATCGCCGTATGTAGGTACGTGATTGAATGTACAAACATCGTATCCACTTCCTCCAACGTCACCATTGTCAAGGAAAGTTAGTGTACCACTCTCTCCAGCGTAATCAGTACCAACCATGTTAAGATGTGAAGCCATATTTGCTCCATCTTCCATCATAGCTGCCATACCGATCATCATAACAGCATCATAAGCTTCTAGTGTATAGATACCAGAACCACAGACTGCATCAGCTGCACACATAGTTCCGAATGAACCTGAACCACCAGATGCAGCTCTTGGGTATGTTACCTGAACACCATTTGCTGCTGCTGTGTTTGTGTAATCGTTAAGAGCGGATTCACCAGCAATTCCGTCAGCACCGAATGTTGGTATTGTTGCACCCATTACAGCCATGGTCTCGATAATCATTGCACCATCTGCTGAGTAGGAAACAAGTACTGCTGAATCACAACCTGCATCCATCACTGCTTGTACAGCAGCTGAGAAATCTGTGGATGTTTCTTCATATCCTGATTTCAAGCATAGAGAATTACCCATTGCAGTCCAGTATGACTCAAATGAGTCTGCCAGACCTGATCCATATGCGTTAGTCATGTGGACTAGTGCAGGTGAAGTTACTCCACTTGCTGCAACCATATCTGCCATTGCGTCGCCTTGAATTGCGTCACTTGGAACTACACGGTAGAAGTCAGGGTAAGCAGTAGCATCTGACAATGCAGGGCTAGTACTTGCATAGGAAACTTGTGGGATTCCAGCCGCAGATAATACAGCGTTTGCAGCCATTGAAGCACCAGAGCAAGCTGCTCCTGCTACTCCTACAACTCCTGAATCAACCAATGTTTGTGCTGCAGTTCCACCTAAGTCACCTGAACAGCCAGAATCGGCTTCTACAATCTCGAAGGAGTATCCATCATTTGTAGAAAGCATGTCGCCCGCTGCGTTTGCAGCATATGTGAATGCTTCAGCGTATACTGAAATAGGCCCAGTAGCATCATTCAAGAATCCAATCTTGATTACAACATCCTCTACAGAAGGTACGAACATTGGGTTCGCATTATTCATGTAGTGTGCTGCGATCTCATCAGCGATTGCATTACCAATATCTACATCGAAACCAACTGCGTTTCCATCAGCATCTAGACTCTCAAATGGAGGATATGATGTGTCAGAACAGAATCTTAATTCTCCAGATTCTAAAACATGTGTTAGTCTGCTACCCTCTGTTGCCATTGGGTATGATGTTGCAGTGTTAGCATCTGTATCATCAGTCAATACTACTGCTCCTTCGAATGTTTCACCGAAGATTAAGTCATATTCTCCTGAATCAATCATTGCTGTGATTGCTACATTTAATGCATCTAGAAGTTCTGAATCGCCATCATCTACAGCGATACCGAATGTTTCATCAGAGAAAGTAACCATTAGGTCACCAGATAATGCTAAAACAGGTGAATCACCCATTGCGTAGTCTGCATCACCATTGCTGATTGAAGCAGTAACTGACGGGAAATCTGCATATGCAACAATGGTTGCATCTGGCAGATTATCATTAGCCCACAAATCTGAAGTTGTTCCAGATTGTACAGCCACTCTTGTACCTGCCATATTTAGATCAAGCGCATCAGTGATTGCTGCAGAACCTGAGGCACCGATTACACCTTGGCTACTTGTGTAGTAACCTCTTGTGAAATCGACCACAACTTCTCTTTCATCAGTCTTGGTCATAGCGGAAAGGATTGCGTCACACATCTCTCCGGCGTTCAAATTGGGGATAATCGGGTCCCAGTCAGAAGTCACGAACACTGAGGCTACGTCTGCAGCCGGTGTTAATGTCCAATCTTCCACTACTGGATCTGGGTCATCGTCATCTCCGCCTAAGCAACCAGCAAACGCTGCTGCTAGCATACTTAGGGTCATCATCATTGCAATTATTTTCTTGTTATTCATAGGATACTCACGTTCCGGTAGGCTCTTCGACGACATATAACATTTATAGAGTCTCTTGGGAATGTCTCTAAATAACGTTATTTTCAATAGTTAGGCAAATAATAAATAAAAAGTGCTAAATTATTATTTAAACCGCATTTATCAAAAAATCATAAGAAAATAACAGACAGAGTATTTCATGCAGTAGATACGTCTCGCAGGAGTATGACTGACACCCCTTTGGATTATGCTTCTTCTGGAGTAGATATAGATGCCGAGGGAGTCGCTGTTGCAAGTTTAGTAGGTGCTCTTTCTTCTTCTGTCAGGAAAAAAGGAGAATTTGGAGCCCCCGTACCACTACCTGGAGGGTTTGGCGGTATTATTGAATTTGGAGATTATAGATTGGCATTGGCCACAGATGGTGTAGGATCGAAACTAATGATAGCTAATGAGTTGCAACGATATGATGGAGTTGGAATTGACTGTGTAGCAATGAATGTCAATGATCTATTATGCGTTGGAGCGGAGCCAATTGCTTTTGTGGATTATATCGCGGTTCCAAAAACGGATGCCGATACACATGCAATTCTTGGAAAATCTTTGGCAGAGGCATGTAAAAGGGCAAGGATTACTTTAGCAGGAGGAGAAACTGCCACATTACCGGGCATAGTCACAGAATTGGATTTATCTGGTACAGCACTCGGTTGGTTCCCAAAAGGAGAAGCTATTACAGGAGAAAAAATACAGAATGGCGATATTATGATTGGTTTACCTAGTAGTGGCATTCATTCTAATGGTTATACACTTGTCAGGGCGATTGTAGAACGTTCAGGATATTCATTGACGGAAAAATGCCCTTTTAATTCGGATCAGGATTATAGAAATATTGAGAGATTTGTAGAAGGCGATATCACGTTAGGAGAAGTGCTACTAAACCCTACAAGAATCTATGTCGAACCATTGATAGATCTGATTAAGGATTGTAGAAATGGCCAAGGTCCTTGTGAAATTTCTGATATCAAAGCAATGGCACACATTACAGGAGGTGGATTATCGAATCTACTCAGATTACACGATGATTTTGGGTGGCATATCGAAAATCCTTTGCCAATCTTACCAGAATTTAAGTGGCTAGCCGAACAAGGCTCTGTAAGTAATAGAGAAATGCATCGGACCTTCAATATGGGTATGGGAATGACACTTGTGGTCAGTAAAGATAGTGCAATATCAGTAGAAAAATGGTTGAATGAGAGATTGCCCGGAACTAAATGTATTGGTTATGTTCATGATAAAAAGAAAGAAGTTACACATATAGATCAAGATGTTACTTTTTCACATTATTAAAATATGAATGAGGCGATTAATGATGATACACCTTGAAGGGGCCACATTAATTCAACTGAGTGATAAAATAGAAAATCATGTAATAGGACCTTCGACAAAAGACTATGAAAAAGTATTCTATAATCCCGCGATGGCAGGTTCAAGAACTAGAAGTATAATGCTAATGAAACATATTATTGGTTCTGGATACTTAGGCGATTCAGAGATATACGCAATAGATGGCTTAGCGGCTAGTGGCCTAAGAGCAAGAAGATGGTTAAATGAACTGCCACCTGAACAAGCAAATAGGCTGAAAGTAACTATCTGCGATATGAATGAAAACTCTATAGAAAGAGCGATGGAGAATTATCGGAAATACCCTCCGAGAAATGGAAAAGATAACCTGAGTTATAGGAAAGGAGATTTAAGGTCTGCAATATTAGATCAAGGCTGGCATTGGGTAGACATAGATCCATTCGGATCTCCAATGCCATTCCTTGATACTGCTATTCAATCATTAGCAAAAAAGGCTATCTTAGAAATTAGTGCTACCGATACTGCTGCTTTAGCCGGTTCTTCAAAGACGGCTTTAATGAGAAGATATGGTGCCAGAATAAATCCTGATAATTTAGCACATGATTCTGGATTGCGAGTACTCATGGCATGCATAGCTAGGTCAGCAGCAAGACACGATAGATTTGCGGAGCCGATTTTATCCGTATGGGATTCACATCACCTAAGAATTTCTGTTAAAGTAAAGAAATCTGTAGAAAAGGCCAATGAATTAGAGAAATGTTTGGGATGGAGAGTATCTGAACCTAATGAAAGAGAAGTTATCGATTCAATGGAAGAAGGTTTGACGCCTAGAAGTTCGACTAAATCTTTACCAATGCATTGTTTTTTACCGCTCTCATATCCGGTTAATAGAGAAGATAAAAGAATCTCAGGCCCACTTTGGATAGCTCCTCTGGGAGATTCTAAAGTAATGTCCAGTTTCATAGAAGATGATGTGGTTTCGATGTGTACAACAGAATTTAGTCCAAAAAATCCTATGAATTGGGATAAAAGAGATTTCGAATTAGAACGAAGGAGAGTTGTTAGAAGTATTAAAAACATTAAGAATGAATCTGAAATAATTGAAGGTGAGTTTCTGATTTTAACTGACGATTTAGCTAGTTGGAGAAATGTAGGGTCACCTCCCAGTCCCAATAAAATGGTTGAAATAATAAATGAAAAAGGGTTCAAAGCAGGATTGTCTCATTATCCCAAACCATCTTTTAGGACCAATGCTCCATGGGATGTAATAATTGAATCTCTAGAACAAACTCAACCGCCAATATAAGACATCTCAATTCGAGGGAGCATTATGGTATCTTCTGAACGTATCTCACTGTAGCGATCTTTTCGATGATGCCAAATTGATGCTATTGCTGCTCTTAAGTCCTCTTTAGTTGCACCATTATGAATCAATGCACGGATATCATGCCCACCAGATGCAAACAAACAGGTGACTAATTTGCCATCAGCGGAAAGACGAGCTCGTACACAATCTCCACAAAATGGAGAGGTCACAGACGAAATAAATCCTATCTCGCCTGAACCGTCCCTGTGCGCCCATCTTTCAGCAACATCACTATTCTTAATTCGCCCAATAGGAATTAAATCAAATTCTTTTTGAAGATGTTCAATTACTCTCTCGGAGGGGACAACCTGTGCTAATTGCCATCCGTTTGTTCGGCCTACATCCATATACTCGATAAAACGAACTTTAACATCTGTATAACGGAAGTAATTGACTAATTTACTAACTTCTTCTTCATTAACTCCTTTTTGTACAACACAATTGATTTTTACTGGCGAAAGGCCTACGTTGATGGCTTCTTCAATGCCTTCTAATACTGATTCTACAGGAATATTACTATCAGACATCTTACTATGAAGTTCAGGATCTAAGGCATCCAAACTAACCGTAATGCGCGTCAATCCCGCCAAACGTAGAGCCTTTGCTTGCTTTTTCAAGAGAGAAGCGTTTGTTGTCAATGCAATTTCGAGCCCAAGATTGGATAACATCTCAACTAATTTAGGTAGATCCTTTCTAAGAAGAGGTTCTCCACCAGTAATTCTAACCTTTTCTAATCCTAATGGTATGCAAGATTTAACGACTTTTTCTATTTCTTCAAATGACAGAAGTGCTTTCTTGGGAAGAAATGTGTGATTATTATGAAATCGCTCCCTAGGCATACAATATCTACATCTGAAGTTGCACCTATCAGTAACAGATATTCGTAAATCTTTCAGTGGCCTTCCAAATTGGTCTTGAATCTCGGAGGGAGGCACGATACCTCGTAGAGAACTAGGGTCATGAGCATTACCTGTTTGAGGACAGGTTGAATAAAGGGCACCTATTGCAGCATATTGAGAGGTATGCTGGAGATAACAGAGAAAGCTCAGGAGATGTTGAATCAATACATCTCCCAGGGAGATGATCCTGATATTGCTGTTCGTATAGAAATTATTGGAAGAGGAGCGAATGGTTTCAATTATGATTTACAGCTTGTTTCATTAAAGGATGCAAAAGAGGGTGATGTGCAAACAGAAGCAAATAATCTCAGTATCCTAATTGCAGAGAAAAGTGTGCAATACATCAATGGTACCACACTAGATTACAAGGAAACCCTGATGGGGGGAGGATTTGCATTTGATAATCCCAACCCTCTTTGGATAGATGATTTATCTCAGAATGTTGCTGACGTAATTGCAGAACATGTGAATCCAGCCGTTGCATCACATGGAGGCCATGTAGATTTACTAGGTGTTGATGATGGCAAGGCATACATTGCTTTTGGCGGTGGTTGTCAAGGGTGCGGTATGGTGGATGTAACTCTAAAACAAGGAGTTGAAGTTATGATAACTGATAATGTCCCTGGCATTACTGAAATTATTGATACCACAGATCATGCTGCTGGAACTAATCCATTCTATTGATTAGAATACCATCTGTACTTCATCGTCATCGTCTTCATCATCACTTGGTGCTGGTAAAGCCGTCTTTTGAGCACGATTGAATGCCTCTCTTACACGTTCTTCGATATTCCTTGCATCATTCAATAAATCTTGAATTGGTATTTCTTTATCTAACAGTTCACTTACGCCTTCAACAGCAATAAGAGCTGCTCTAGCATCAGGATACATAGGGTTACATTCAGCCAATAAAGCAGTTACATCGAGGCCTCTTCTTTCGCCCTCTGCAATAAGATATCCTGCAATTCCTGAAACTATTCCCTGTTGAATTCTACGTATACCTGCATTATCAAGCTGCTCTCTACCAAATTTATTGGATGAAACTCCCCATAATTCCCCTTCTTCTTTAATCCCCAATTCATTACTAATTACTCCATCAATTACAATTAATCTATCAAACCCGCCCTTGGTGAACCATTGTAATACTGTTTCTGCAAAATAAATGTCTTTTTCATTAGGAAATTGTATTTCAGATGTAAATACTCCAATTCCTTCCCCTTGATACACTCTAACAGGGTGCTTTGGAACTGAATCATGTATCAGAGCAATTGCCGGGAAATGTGGATGTAACACTGTTCCCATAACATCTAATTTTAGAGCAGAAATCAGATGAGATGTCGCGATAACTCCTACTGAACCAACAGTTGAAAAACCACATATTGCCGTTCCTCCGAGACGACTAGGGTCTGCTTCGGCATGTAAAACCAAAGGAAATCCTGTACTGCTATCATCTCCCATATGCCTCGCAATTAGTAGACTATCTTAAATCTCACACTTACATAATCACTTTTTGTTAAAAAAATATACTAGGATTTAACTAAATTGACTGGTTCCGATGTACTATGAGTGAAAGTGGAAACTCTGGAATTGGTCGTATTTACATAAAGGTGGGAAGCGACATTATAGATTTGAGTGGGTCTTCTAAAGAAGTTCAAGAGGGTTGGTTAAAAATAAAAGAAGAAGAATCATGGGAGGGAAAACTTTCAGCCATTAAAAATGCAAGAGATGCAGCGGTACAAATTGCTGCACAAAGAGCTGTTCAAAGTGGGATTCCTGAAAGAGGTTCGGCTTTTAGAAGGGTTCTAGATTCTTGTGAAATAGAGAAAACAGGAGATGTTATACTCGCAGCAATACATTACCTAAGATTCGTTGAAAAGGAAACAAATACTCCTCCTCGGGAATTGAAAAATCTAGTTTCTCAATCACAAAAATGGGATAAGGAAGATGTGGAGAAGTGGAACCTTTCACTCTACATCAATCGAATGTTAGAAGGAGGAGTTTCTGGTAAAAAACAAGAACCCTTTTTGGAATATCCAACCGGTATGCCAAAGAAAAATAGGTATGTGGTTCTTACAGATGCGGGGCGTAATTATCTGGAGAGTCTGACTCGTGTCTGATGAAGAAAAGATTCAAGATTGGTCTTACACATCTCACATAGGTAAAGATCTGAGAGGAATTAATCTCTCAGGTGCTAATCTGAAAAGAGCGGTGTTTGATGGGGCTGACTTGGAAGGAGCTGATCTTTCAGGAGCTGATTTGAGAAAAGCCTCTTTCAAAGGTGCAAATTTAATGAAAGCAGCATTTGATAATGCGGATATGAGAAACGCCATTTTTATTAAGGCTAAAATGAATCTTTCCAATTTCCAAGGAGCTAAACTTGAGGGGGCAGATTTGAGAGGTATTAGAGGAAGGTATGCGATATGGAGAAAGGCAAACTGGTGGGATGCTAAAATGGATGATGATTTAAGATCGGTATTAACAAAAAAATGGCCTAAGGAATGAAAGTTATTCTTGTATCTTCAAGAGGCCTTCACGCATCCATTCAGGAACAGAAACTTTCGTAGTTATTTCATCCATACTTGTGCAAACTGTAGTTTGCAATGAACTCCAACACAATATTTCATACTGGTTGAATATTTCAAAACTCCAGGTTACTGATGTATCTCCTATTCTCTTAATCTTCAACTTACAAGTTGCTATATCACCATATCTGAGAGGATGGTGGAAATTAGCTTCACTATGAACCAATGGAAAACCCAAACGATGTTTTTTAAGAATTTCATTATAATGAATACCACACGTATATTCCCATGATTCTTCATAGAAGCGATGGGCTAGATCCCAGAATTTAGGATAATAAACAATACCTGCCAAATCCACCATCGGGAAGTCTATTCTCCTAGAAGATATGAACGTCATGATTATTCGTAATAGTTAGTTGGTTTGAAATCTATGGAACAACATTCTAGAAATTGTGATTATTTTAGTGGACACTGATAAATGTAAATGGCGGACCCACCGCGATTTGAACACGGGTTTAAGGCTCCGCAAGCCCCAGTGATATCCAGGCTACACTATGGGTCCAATAGAACTTCGAGAGAAG
>MDSY01079002.1_pt1 | contig 49454 bp, 54 predicted proteins | sample 811131 | NCBI WGS metagenome assembly MDSY01 (sample SAMN05326643, study PRJNA326480) | marine metagenome | isolation source: seawater | place: Atlantic Ocean: South West | collected 2010 | reverse complement strand
ATTCATATTTATTAAAAGATCTTCATAAAAATTATTTTTATTGCCTTTATCCCTATATTTTTTAATTTCAGGTTCAATTTTTGATTTCTTAACAAGATCATTATTGAAAGTAGCTCCGATAGAGAATGTAATATTAAATGTATTACCTTTTACAAACGAAAAATCAAAATTACCATAATTTTTTATAGGTATTGAAATACCATAATTAATATTAGAATCTTTAGCTCTTATACTTTCTAAAGCGTCAGGACGATTTGCACTAGAAAAATCAAAATAGTCGAATGGATCATATTCAATTTTAAACTTTGAACCATTTATATGAGGGATAAACCATTCCAAACCGCCAAAAAAAGATGCATCTCCTCTAAACCATTTGTCATAAGACGGAGTTCCGCCTTGGCTGTAATTATTAGAAGATCTTGGCCTTTCTTTAAACTCATCATAAATATATCCCAGCGGGTTATTAAATGAAGCTTCGCCAGCAAACTTACCCCAACCCAGTCCTGTAGTTAATTTAAAGTATTTCAAGTCATAAGTTGAAGCAATATATTCTCTTGAAAAGTAACCTGTTCCTGCAAAATCATCTAACCCAATAGCTAAAGTAGGCAGATATCTTTTTTTAAATTTTTTACTGAATTTTACATTAAAACCTTTATCTAAATAATCACCTTTTTTATTCGTTCCAGCCCATTCTAAATCAGACGGTCTATAGTAAAAATAGCTGGCTTCAAGCCAATTAAAAGGAGATACTGTTAAAGTCCCGATCTTCCAAATATTGTTTTTATTAAATGTAAGAAAAGCACTTCCTTCTGATTTTGATTCTGCAGATGGAGTTTGTATTAAGCCAGTCTGGCCAAATGAATTATATGAGCTTTGTGTGTCTTTATAGATGTAGTCAGTGTAATCTGAGTGAAGATTTACAACAAAAAAAATTAAAAAAAAAATCTCATTTAATTAAGTTAGTTATTAAGAGCAGAAACAGAGGCAATACTTAAAGCTATACTGCTTATTATTGGAGCCCATATAGAAGCTATTAAAGTTGGAGTATTTGTATAAGACTTCTTAGATACATATATAATTGATCCAGGATATATAGGTATATACTCAGGAGAGTTAATAAAAGAAAGTCCTTTTGGATATTTGTCGAGCCTTTGTGTTTTTCCATTAGGATGAACAACATATATGTTTTTTGTATCAGCGCTTTCTAAAAAACCACCGCTGTTTTCAATATAATATTGGATATCTTTTCCTGAAGTATATCTCAGTGTTCCAGAACTATTAACTTCACCATAGATATAGACTTGCTGAGTTACATAAGGGATGATTATTTCGTCTCCGTTTTCCAATGTAGTATCAAGATCTTTGTTTTTTGAAATTATATTTAGATCAAACTCAGCCATGACTCTTCCACTTACTTCTGCATTCCTTAGTTGTTCTAATACCAATGGGAGATTCGTATCGGGTTGGTCTGTCGATGATTTTTCTATAATGTTTTGTAGAAAACTATCATAAAGTTTATTTTTTGCTTCTTCGTTTACTTGGCGTGCTCTTTCATTGTTGAGGAATCCACCAAAAGGATAAGCAAATTCTTTATAGCCGCCGGCTCGATTAATGAGATTAGATAGGGACTCACCTTCTATAATAATATAATCTCCAGGAACTGAAACAGCTCCCTTAATATTAACAGTACGATACGAGAACTCTCGAATAAAAATTGTATCGCCATCTTGGGGTATCTCTTTATAAAAAACTTCAATATCTTCAAAAGTTAAGAGATTTACTTTATTATTAGAGGCTCTTTCAATTGCTAAATAATCAGTGTCTGAGATTTTAGATAATCCATTTGCAAAATAAATTAAATCACCAACTGTATCAGATTCCACCAATTCATACTCTGAAGGTCTTCTCACCCCAACTGTAGCATTTACTATTTTTCCAACTGGTCGAACAAAAATACTATCTCCAGATGTTAATTTTGGACCAAAAGATGAATTTCCATAAATAAATAAATCATACAAATCTAAGGTTTCTATAACTTTACCATTCCTAATAATATCTATATTCCTATATGAACCAGAATCAAGTAACCCACCAGCCATGCTTATTGCATGAAGTGCATTAGAGTTTCCATTTAAAGTATAAATTCCAGGATTGTATGCCATTCCAGCTATTACTATTTGTATGTCTCTAACATCAACCAAAGAAACGAATACTTCTGTTCCTATAAATGCATTTTGAATCTTAGCTTTTATTAATTCGCTAGCAGATTCCAATGAAAGGCCCGAAAGAAATAATTTACCAATATCCGGAATATTAATAGATCCATCTCTTTCAACTGGAATTTTTTTAAGAAAGTTCTTTTGTCCAATAAGTTGAACAGATATTATATCTCCAAAGTCCAACACATAGGAGCTCTCAAAATTAGGCTCATTGATAGGCATAAAGGATGACTGCATCATATCAAATATATTTGATCCAAACCTAGAAGAATTAACAGGCCTATCTATCATTGATGATGCTCTTCGGTATACTGGCTCCTCCATCTCTTCTTTTGCACTCATCTTTCCAATAACATCAGCTCTGACACCTTCTGGAAGACTCTCTAAATAAGCTTGGTCCATTTCTTGAGAAGAAATAATAAATGTAACTAGAGAAATTGATAATATTATAAATTTTTTCATTAATTTAGACTCTCTTTAATATTGTTAGAAGCTTTAAATTTAAGCTTATTTCTTTTAGTTATTATATACGATTCTTTGGTTTTAGGATTCCTTCCTACTCTTTCAGGGGTAGCTTTATTTACAAAGCAACCAAAATGATTAATCTTGACCTTTTTAGTTTTAGTTTGATATTTAATAAGCATAAAAAATGCATCTAAAATAAGCTTACTCTCACCTTTGGTTATCCTGGTAATCTTGCAAATATTTTTACTTATAGAGTCTTTTGTAGCAGTCATGATATCTTTAAACCTGGAATATCTACTGATTTAATTTTATTTGAAAATGAAATTATATCATTCATAACGATGTCAACTTCTAAATCATTTAGCGTCCTGTCAATTGCTTGGAAGATAAATCTATAACCAATTTTAATATCTTTTGTATCTTCGTTAACATAATAATCGAATGCAAACTTGTCTTTTAAAATATCGTTTTCATATTTAAGTATTGAGTCATTAAGTATTTGAATACTGGAAGATTCCTTTACTGAATATGAAATATCTCTTGAGGTTAAAGGAAATTCAGATATTGGAGAGTATTGGTTCCACTCATTAGGTTTTTTTGATTTAGGCACATACTCAGTAATCTCATTTTCAATATCATCAAGATTAATCTCTAAGCTAATAATAGGTGATTTTAATTTAGTATCCAGGCCTTCTCTAGAAATTATCTTACATTCTAGAGTGTGCTTTATACCTATTTCTTCGAAGATTGATAATAGATGATTGATATCTATTTTTTGTGAGAAGTCTCTATAATTTTTTCCGACTCTTCCGCTGGCTATGACTCCTAATCTCCTTTGTTTTTGATTGCCCTCAGAAGAAAAGTAAATATCAGATATTTCAAAAAGTTTGATTGAATCCTGCTGCCTTCTTTCATTAAAAAGCAAATTCTGTACAAGTGAATTAGTAATATCTGTCCTCAAATATTGTCTATTCGAGTCAAGTGGATTATCAACCTTTATGGCATTTACTCCAGGTTGACCGTCAGACGTGCTAACAAATGGCGGATTAATAACTTCATAAAAACCATTATCAATTAAAACAGATTTGATGCTATCTTCAACATTAATATTAGATTGGTCTTTATTAATTGGGATATTTATTTCCTTTACAGGGATATTGTCATAACCTATAACTCTTGCAACCTCTTCCGCTAAGTCATTCTGATGAGCTATATCGTTTCTATACGAAGGAACTGTAATATTTTTGTTGATATAGAAGCCAAGTTTTTGAAGAGGATTTAAGTAATTGTTAATACTTATATCCATTCCCAAAATCTGGTTTATTTTTTTTAGATCGATTTCAAGTTTAATATCAGGATGTTCTTCAGTTCGATTATTATATATTGCAAGTTCAGTAATATTTGAATGCTCATTTAAAATATGAATGAATCTTCTTAAAACATCTTCTTGACAGTTGGGGTCAACTCCTCGTTCAAACTTATGAGATGCATCTGAATGAAGATCATACTTAAGAGCTCTTCCAATAATTGATTCAGGCTTAAAATATGCACATTCTATTAATACTTTTTTTGTTTTGTCACTACAGCTTGAATTAGAGCCTCCCATGATACCAGCCAGGTTAATGACATGCCCTTGATTTAAAAAAACCAAATCTTTACCATCTAAATCAATATTTTTACTCTTTAAAGTTTGAAATTTACTTCCTAAAGTACTCTCTTCGAGAGTAATAGGTCCATTAATTTTATCGAAATCATAGCAATGAGTCGGTTGACCCATTTCATATCCAATATAGTTAGAGATATCAGTAAAAAAATTAATTTTATTTAAGCCTAAGTCTAGAAAATAATTTTCTAGATAATCTTTATACTTAGATACTTCTCCATCTATTTCAACGTAAAGAAATGAGATCTCAGAGCATTTACCATTAGAATTATTTATAAAGTCTATATCCAAATAAGGAATATCATGTTTATATTTATTTAAATCTAAGTTATTTTTATAAAAGACATTTAAGTCTCTAGCCAATCCAACTAAAGACAAGCAGTCCCCTCTGTTAGGTGTAAATTCCATGTCAAATATTTCATCTTCTATTTCATGCTCATGTCCAAGTTGAAGCATCTTTTCTGAAAGATCATTAATACTTGGTTTAGTGAACAAAAGGTTTAAGAGATGTTTATATGCTATTTTCATTTAAACTGTTTTAAAAAATCTAAATTAGATTTATAAAATTCTCTTATATCTGTTACACCATGTTTTAACATAGCTATTCTCTCTACACCAAGGCCAAATGCAAGACCGCTATATTCTAGGGAATCAATATTACAATTTTTTAGGACTATCGGATTAACAATACCGCAACCAAGTATCTCTAGCCATTTACCCTCTTTTGAAAGGATATCAACTTCTGCAGATGGTTCTGTAAATGGAAAATATGATGGACGGAAACGTAGTTCAACCTCTTCACCAAACAAAGAATATATTATTTTATAAATTAAATCCTTTAACTGAGCAAAATTTATATCATTATCGACAAGAATACCTTCAACCTGATGAAACATGGGAAGATGAGTAGAGTCATCATCTTTTCTATATACTTTACCACCCGAAATAAATCCTAATGGTGGTTTATTTTCAAGCATTCCTCTTATCTGAACTGGGGAAGTATGAGTTCTTAGTAAATTATTTTTTTCTTGAAGATAGAAGGTATCATGCATTTGACGTGCTGGATGAGACTCTTTGATGTTAAGCATATCAAAATTAAATCTTTCACTTTCAATCTCTGGGCCATTTACGATCTGGAAACCAAATGAGGTTAGTAGACTCATAATTGAGTCTTTCATGTTGTTTATTGGATGAAATGCACCAAAATCTTGTACTATTTCAGGAAGATTAATATCTTTAAATGATGACATTTAGCCAGTTTGACTAACTAATTGCTGTTTTAACAACCTTTTCAAAAGTTGAATTATCAGTTATTGCTAAGTCAGACAATATTTTTCTATCTAATTTGATACTTTTTTTATCCATAGAGCTAATCAAGATAGAATAGGAAACACCAAGCTCTCTAGCTCCAGCATTAATTCTTGCTATCCATAGAGATCTAAAAGCTCTTTTTTTGTTTTTTCTATCTCTAAAAGCATATTGCAGAGATTTTATATTAGATTGTTTTGCAGTTCTAAATAATCTACTTCTTGCGCCATAATGGCCTTTGGTAGAGCTTAATACTTTCTTATGTTTTGCTTTTGCAGTTACTGATTTGGTAGTTCTTGGCATGATTTATCTTCTTATAAGTTTTGAAGCCATTCTAAGTACAACACCTGTTAACTTATTAAGGCCTCTATTATGTCTTTTTCTTTTTGTAGACTGTTTTGTAAGTATATGGTTTCTGTTTGCACTTTTACTTTTAACAGATGATCCTGTCTTCTTAAAACGCTTTGCGGCACCAGAGTGTGTTTTTAATTTATATCCCATATTCTTTTCTTGTTTAAAATTTAATTCTTCTTCAAAGGAGATAGAACCATAAGTAATTGCCTACCCTCAAGGGAAGGTTCTTGGTCAACTTGAGCTACATCAGATAGCTCATCTCTTAGTCTATTGAGTAAGTTAAGACCCATATCACTATTTAAAATTTCTCTTCCTCTAAATCGGACGCTTATTTTAGTCTTATCTCCGTCAAGAATAAAGCTTTTAATCTTTTTTAATTTAATATTATAGTCGCCTATATCAGTAGATGGCCTGAATTTTATTTCTTTTGTAGTATTTCTCTTAACTTTTACCTTAGATGAGGATAGGCTTTTCTTTTTATCGAAGATATGTTTTCCATAATCTAAAAGTTTGCACACTATCACATCCGCATTCGACGGTGAAACCTGAACCAGATCCAAAGAGGATAATCTTGCAGATTCAAGAGCTGTGGTAATGGGAACAATACCCTGTTTTTCTCCATCGGCACCTATGAGCATAACTTCACTTGCCCTAATTTTTTCGTTGATTGGAGTATTTTGTTTTTTTTGAATAGCTATGATTGTTACCTATTGAGATAAATATTTAATAAAGACATTAAGAATTTAGCAAGACCTTATTTTAATTAGTGTGAGACATACTTTAATCATATTTTGGTGATTTTAAACTAATTGAGCATTTTGGCAAATAATATTTAAAAATATAGATTTTTAAGGTTGTAAGTATGTTTTTATCCACTCAGAGTTAATTAAATTATAAGAAACTCTTTTATTTAATCTGAAATCATTCCCTTCCCAGAATTCAAAATAATAAGGAGTAAATGAAAAACCTCCCCAGCTCTCTGGTCTAGCTGAAAGTGAAGCGTTGTTATTTAATGCATCCTCATAATTATTTATCACCATTTCGTAAGATTCTATAGCCTCAGATTGATATGAACTGATTGCTATAGCATTTTTTTCATGGGATCTTTTAGAAAAATGCTGATCTGATAACGATGGGGTGCACTTCTCTATTTTTGCTTTCATTCTTATCTGAGTATTTATTTTGTTCCAATAAAATAATGCAGAAATCTGATTATGAGTATCAAAAGCTTTAGATTTAGGTGAGTTATAATTTGTAAAAAATATCCACTTATCATCATTAATATATTTTAAATTAACAAATCTAGATTCAACTTCCATTGAATTTATGTCTAATGAACTAATTGAGATTGCTTCTAAATTCTCTTGATTATTAGAGACGGCCTTATCAAAATATTCCTTAAAATAATTATAGGGCAACGCTTTACTTATATTATTAATTTCAATCATTGTAATGCCTATCTCTTTCTATATCTTCTTCAGATAATTTTTTTCCGTATTGAATCTCTATAATATGGCAAGGCTTGTCGAATGGATTAATAATTTGATGCCATTGTTTTTTTTTCACATGAAATACATCATCTTTCTTCAAAATAAACTCTTTATAATCGTCTTTTTTATCTGGACTAAAGTTAATCAAGCATTTCCCTTTACTAATAAACCATATCTCACTTCTAAAGAAGTGTCTTTGGAAACTCATCCCTTTTTTTGGTTCAATTATAAGCTCCTTCAATTTTGTTTGATTGTCTATAAATAAATTATAAAACTTACCCCAGACTCTTTCTTCTGCATTGAACGAAAAGTCTTTTAATATCCAGCTAGATGAATTTTTTTTAGCATCTCCACCAACCCCAAATTTACATTCAATGCCTTGAACAGACATTTCGGGGATATTATCTTTATTTCTGTCTCCCCCATTACAAAAGATAATGGAATCTTCTGGATAACTCATTTTTACTTTTTGGAGCGCAGAAATGCAACTTCCAATCTGATCATCCTCAAAATCAATAACTTCATCAACCATTTTAAGATTTTTTATAATTGTTTTACGTTCATTGTAAGGTAAGAAATATTTAGCCTTCTTTTTAAGAAGCCACTCATCACTATTTAGGGCAACTATTAACTTATCTCCAATTTTTTTGGCTTCTTGAAGATAGGCTATATGTCCAGAATGAATTGGATCAAAACCGCCACTGACAACTACAATCTTCATATTTTAATCAGGAAAATTTAATAATTTTTTTAGCTCTTGTGGAGGAACAGGAAGGTCCTTGAAGACATTCCATACTATAGAGGATTTTGGAAGGAGTACTGCCAAGATGGTAATAAAAATTAGTAAAAAATAAGTATACATATTTTGTTTGTCGATATACCACGATTCTACTTCAGCCTTGTAGGGAGATATAACATCATCATAGAATGATATATTATCTTGTTCATCTAAAATATCCTCTTCTGCTCTAAATACTATAGGCCCAATGCCAGACAATCCTGGTTTCATTCTAATTATAATATCTTGGAAATTGCTTGGAAAAGCATCGAAACATCTTTTTGCTTGAGGTCTCGGACCAATTACGCTCATATGACCTATAAATATGTTTAATAACTGGGGCAATTCATTCAATTTCGAATCTCTAAGAAATTTTCCAAAAGGTAAAATCCTTGGATCATTTTTAACTGTAACAGTACCTGTACCAATATTTTGACTATTTTTGACCATTGTTACAAACTTAAATAGTTGAAAATAATTTTTATTTTTTCCAACTCTATCCTGAAGAAAAAATATTTCTCCTTCTCCGGTACATTTTAAAACTAACATTATTAATATAAAAAGGGGTGAAAGAGCCAGAAGGGCTAAACCGGAAAATATGATATCTAAAATTCTGATCATGTCACATCTTTTGATCAAGGTATTTACCTTTCTCTTTATGACTGAAGCCTGGAATCGTATTATTAAATAGCTCAATTAAGTGAGATTTATTCCAAACTTTTGAAGTTTTATATTCAGAAATTTTATCAAGGAAGGTGTCAAGATTCTCTTGTTCAAAATTATAACTATTTTTAATCACTCCAATGCCATCAAAAGAATCCATAAATAAATTTTCATCCTTTGTATAAAATTCTTCGAAGTCTTTTTCACCCGTGGTATCGCTTTCAAAGAAAAAACATGGCCATTGAGATGTTTTTGCTAGCTCTTCAACTGTTTCTCTTGCTTGATTTTCAGAATCACACTTGAATGCTCTATATCCAATGCCCTCTAAGTACTTCTCAGCTATTTCTGAGAATGTTATTAAATTCAAATTTTTACTAAGCTTTGGGAAGAAGATATCTCTATTTCCCCCTAATATGCATGACATCAAGCATAACTCCCCTGACTCCTTAGCAGTGACAAAATATCTTCTTACATCATTAGGGGCCGCTATTGGCTGTCTTTTTAATATACGTTGATTGAAGCCATGCAGTAGTGAGCCATCTGAGAATGCAACATTTGCGAAACGAGCAGTTGATATTGAAATTGATTCGCTTTCTTTCATTAAAAACATTTCCATAATTCTTTTGCTAGCTCCCATCATGTTTACGGGATTGGCAGCTTTGTCAGTTGATACGCAAAAATATTTTCTAGCTCCAGCTTTTTTTGATAACTCTATAGTTTTTATTGTGTTAAGAATATTAACATCTATCATTCTCATCAAAGTATAAGGATCTTTTTCACTTCTAACGTGTTTGAGAGCTGAAAGATTTAAGACGAAATCATATGGACCTTCTTTTTCAATCAATGAATGAAATTCATTACTACCACAATCAATAGCAAATGTCTGAAAGTCTCCATCTATATAACCTAAATCACTTCTAATATCTCTTACAAGCTCTACCATATTGTTTTCACTAATATCTACAACATGTAATTTTTTTGGATTCCTTTTAAAAATCTCCTTAGTCACAGCCTGTCCAATTGAACCAGCGCCACCAATTACTAAAAAATTAGATTTCGAAACTTCACTAATAATTTTAGAATTTAATTTCTTAATATCAGCATCAAAAAGACCAGAATTTCTTCCAATTAAATTTAATGTTTGTTGTTCTAAACTCATTTACAAGCCTTTATTAATAAGCTGGTAACCTCATCTACTTCTTCAAACGTCATCGTTGGATATAATGGAAGGGTTAACTCTCTTGGAATTAGGTCAGCTGCTATAGGAGTCAATTCTTTATCAAAAGATCCCTTATATGCAGAAAAGTTCCAGAAAGGAGGATAATGAATACTGGTTTGTATACCAGCAGTCTTTAGATTTTCCATAACTTGATTTCTGTTGACTTTAGATGGAAGAAGCACTGGCAATATATGAAAAACTGATAGATAATTTTTAGAAATATTGTCAAAAGGAATTGTAATATTCGTACCTTTAAAATTATCTCTATACCTCAAGGTTAACTTTTTTCTTTGAAAATTTGCATCTCTGAGCTTGCTTAGTTGAACAAGCCCTAAAGCAGCTCTCATCTCATCCATTCTATAATTTATACCTGGCTCACTAACATCATAGGTAGAAGCCCTGCCCTTATGTCTATCAAGAGTCAGAGATGTCATACCATGTGATCCAAGTGAAGCTAATTTTTTTGCAAGATTTTGATCTCTTGTAGAGGTCATCCCCCCCTCTCCAACTGACAAATTTTTATTAGTAAAAAATGAAAAACAACCAATGTCACCCCAAGACCCAACGCCTTTTCCATCTATTGAAGCTCCTGGAGCATGAGCACAGTCTTCAATTAAATAGAGATTTTTTTCTTGGCATAATTTTACTATTGGCTTCATATCACAAGGATAACCAGCATAGTGGACAACAACTACAGCTTTTGTTTTTTTGGTAATAACCTTTTTTATTGAATCAACTGTTACATTCCAGTTATCGGAACTGCCACAATCAGCAAGAATAGGTTTTGCACCCATTAACTTTACACAATTAGCATCAGAAACGAATGTTAAAGCAGGAATTATTACTTCATCCTCAGGTTTGATATTAAGTGCAAGAAATGCCAAATGCATTGCAGCAGTTCCACTAGATACAGCACTGCAAAAAACATCTGAAGCAATATTAGCAGCAAACTTTTCCTCAAAATCAATAATATTTTGACCCATAGTTATCCAACCAGAATCAAGAACATCTGATACAGCCTTTTTTTCTAGTTCGTTATAATTAAGTTGAAAGAGTTGGATTTTCCACATAAGTTAATTTTAACATTAAATTCATCTATCTTGAGTCAGTAATATTCTTTGATTTAATGTTGAAAAATAAACCCCTAAAATAACCTGTTCCATATGAGATATGGGTTATAAGGATAGCTAATATAAAATATATTAATAAATAAAAATTCTTTTTATTTTTAACAAAATAAGATATTGAGGCAGTCAAATAGCCACTTACAAATATAGTAAACATTAGTATTGATATAAAAAATGAAAATGCGGCCATCATCAACATTATAAATATATATAAAACCAATCCCAAAGGAGCAAGTTGTCTTAATGTTGTAATTTTTCCTATTTTTTTATTTACTAATGGCTTGAAAAGGCCATATTGATAGAACATTTTTGCATGAGATTTAAAGTCTTGCCTTCCAAAATATTGAACTTGTGGCCCTGGAAGCAAGTGGATTTCCATGCCTGCATTCAGTATTCTTTGATTAAATTCATCGTCTTGATTGCGAATTAAATCCTCATCAAATAAACCAACTATATCAAATATTTCTTTTTTCCAACAACCAAAAGGGACAGTATCAACTAATTCAAAGTTAGTGGGAATTTTTGTTCGGAAAAGACTATTTCCTACGCCCAAAGAACTTGAAAGAGCCATTGAGATTGCCATAGATTGAAAAGAATTATTTGCTGGCAATGTTTTGCATGGAACACCTACATTCCCAACTTTAGGAAATGAATTAATATGAGCAACTAAGATTGAAAGATAGTTTTCTGGAAAAATTGAATGAACATCCATTCTAACAATGATATTACCAGTTGCATTTTTAATTCCAATATTCATTGCATTTGATACATATTGAGCAGAGTTTTCTAGAACAACTAAATTCTTAATATCTAAAGTTTTTAAATATTCATTTGTCCCGTCATTGCTCATGCCATCAACAACTATTAATTCAATAAATTCGTTTGGGTAATCTTGTTTATTGATAGAGTCTAATAGATTCTTTATATAATCTATTTCGTTTCTACAAGGTACTATTATGCTAAGTTTTTCCAAAATTTTATTGGGCGAATAAGTTAATCATCATTTTACTATTTTTTTAATATAAATATCTTTTTACAAGCAATAATTAGTCAAGGGATTATAATAGTTTATATGGATTATGAAGTAACTATAATTGGATCAGGAGTTGTGGGACTTGCTATAGCAAGAGAGCTATCAATGTCTGGGCTAAGTGTCTTAATAATTGAAAAAAATCACAGATCTGGTGAAGAGATTTCAAGCAGGAATTCAGGCGTTATTCATGCAGGAATGTACTATCCAACAAACTCTTTAAAGGCTAGATTTTGTGTACTGGGAAATAAGTATTTATATAACTATATAAATGAGAAAAAAATTAGTCACATAAAAACAGGAAAGTTAATCGTGGCTACTTCAAAACAAGAGAATGCAAAGCTTCAAAGTATCTATAATCAAGGAATAGTTAATGGTGTTAACCTTACAATGCTTTCACAGGATGAAACAAAAGATATTGAACCAAATATAGATGTTATAAATGCAATTCATTCACCCAACACGGGTATTATAGATGTTCCAGAATACATAACATCTCTCGAAGGCGATATTCAACATAATGGTGGATATATTTCTTTTAATTCAAAGTTTATTTCTGCAAGTAGGTCTAATAAATATTTTTTAGTTAAACTTAATTCTGGAAAATCCTCTCATGAGATATCTACAAAATTTCTTATTAATTCATCAGGGCTGAAGTCAGATGAAATATTAAATGGTATTGAACAGATAAATAAAAAAAATATTAATAAAGTTTATTATGGTAAGGGTCATTATTTTAAGTACTCAGGCAAAAATCCCTTTAATCATCTCATATACCCTATTCCAGGACCAGGGGGTCTTGGAATTCATGTTGGTATGGATATAAGCAGCCAGCTAAGGTTCGGGCCTGATATTGAATGGACTAAAAAAATAGATTATTCCTTCGATGAAACCTTAAAAGAAAAATTTGTAAAAGCCATAAAAGCTTATTGGCCAATGCTAGAAGAAACAAAGCTTCATCCAGACTACACTGGCATTAGACCCAAGCTATCTTCAAAAAATCAAACGCCTAAAGATTTTGTTATAAATTCAGTATGTGATCACGGCATTGAGGGATTGATATCATTAGAGGGAATTGAGAGTCCTGGTTTAACATCATCTCTTGCGATTGGTAAATATGTCTCAAACTTATTGATTGGTAGGTAGATTTAAACTAAGTTGTATGCGAATAAAGATTATAAGTTTTGAAAAATAAATAAGGCTTATAAGCAAGAATGCTGGAATTAGTGCATTTATAAAACCATATGTAATGCCTCCAGCTGATACAAAATAAGTTGAAAGACACGGAACAGGAAGATAAACAAACATTGGCCATAATAATTTTTCTCTATTAACTCTTCTTAAGAATCTCCTATAAAACCAGCTATATAACATACCAAATGAAAAGGATTGCAAGAAAGCTCCAATAAAGCCAAAGTCATGATAACCAGCAAATAAAAAGAATCTATTAAAATAAGCATTTCTCAATGTTGTATTCTCATAATCTGTTGGAAGAAATGACTCAGTAACAAGCTTAGCTGGATTTATACTTTCCCCTTTATATGGATTTAGAATTGAAGGAATACCCTCAACTATTTCTGCCCACAGCCAGCTGATGGAAGAGCTATTTAAGACTCCTGAGATTCCGTATTCGAGGTTTCCAAAAACATTATTACTAGAAAAGTGAACTAATGCAGCGAATACTTCAAATGCATAATCTCTATGAAGCAATTTAGCTAAAAAAAAGTCAAACCCACCTATGCTTAATAGCAGCCATAAAAAGATAATAAACATAATTGGAATAAAAAGAGAGAAAACACTCTTGATATGAAAATGAAAATAAAAATAATAAAAAATTATGGGGAGCATTGGATAAACTAGGGCCGCCTTAGATTCTAGAACAGTTCCTGTGATGAGTGTAAAAACAAAACAAATAATGCCAAGTGGTTTATTTATTAAAAAAATCATGAAAGGTAAAAAACAATTTATCATTGCAACTGGGTATGTCCAAAAAGTCCCTAGTCCCTCATTAGGTAAAAGAAAATTTGGAAGCCAAGCAACTGCACATAGTAAAAATGAAAAAAATAAGAAAATAAATTTCATATCGTCATTAATGATTTTATATTTAATCATAGATCGCACGTTATAACTGGAATCACTATATATAGAAGGAGATAGAATTCTAATTCCAAGGTGGAAAAATAAGCCACTTATTAGAACTATTATTAATGGTAATATAAAAAAATCAGGGAATTGAGGTAAGAGAGTTGAGGTAGTTCTTATGATTCCTGGTTCGGTTTCCACCATCCAAGGTGACCATTTTTCAATCATTGCATTCCAAATAAAATATACTATCCATATAGGAATTAAAGTCTGCGGATGAAGAAAGTTAAATATTTTCCTTTTTAAAGATATTAAAAAAGGCCCAAGCCAAACAAATGTAATTAATACAGATAATATAAATTCAGTGAAAACAATATTCATTAATTCTCTAAACTAATATTTTTTAAAGCATTAAGCATCAATGACTCCCAAGAATACATACCTTCGGTGACTCTTTTATATCCACTTGCTTTAATTTTATTTCTTTCATATTCATTTTCTAAAAAATACTTTACCTTTTGAACAAGCTCTGACTTAGATGAAAAGTAAGCCGCATCAATATCTTCCCTAAAGATTTTTTTATGCTGATCTGTTCTCTCAGCCAAAAGAAAACCCCCACAGCTTGGTATTTCAAAACTGCGAGTTGTGATTTCATCTTTTGCTTCATGATTTAATAATCCAAGTGCTATCTTGGAACCATTAATGGCTTTTGCATAATTTATACCTATTGCAGGGCCGAAAAAGCGCTTCTTCAAATCATTAGATATTTTTTTATTATCCCAACCTGTACCAAAAATTTTAATATCTATATCTAGTTCTTTCTTAAGGTATTCAGCTAATTCAAGTCTATATTTCATGCAATGTCCTATAAATACAACATCAGAATTAAATTTTTGATAATCATCTTGATTCAAAGAAATTTTTGAATGGATATTTGGGTCGTAACCTTGTTGAGAAAGAATAATATTTTGAGCTCTATTTATTTTATACGATTCTAAATCTTGTGTTTTAGTTGTAATAATATGATCATAAGCCTCAATAGCATTACTGAAACAACTATTTGACATACCTGGAGCTAAAATTGAATCAGGTGTGTAATGGATTAATATTATATTTAAATTTTTTAACTTTTTAATAGTTTGTTTACTTACAAGAAAGCCACCATCTATCCATACAACATCAGGCTTAAATCTTTCGACCTCTTGAAGAAGGACCTGTTCGGAAGTGAATATAATAGGGCCTATACCAACTCTTCCTTGAATACTTTTAAATAATGACCTTCCACTTTTCTTGTCAGGAAAAACTCTTCTTGAATCAACTAAATATGAAGATATAAATATATTGGATAAAGCATTGTACCTCTGCAAAGACGTGCTGCCCCAAGTAGCTTGACCATAATATAATATTGATTTACTTATTTTCATAATCAAGTGTGTCCAGGATTTTTTTAATCTCCATTGGGAAAGTGTTATTAAAAATATCTAATTCTCCGCCTATTTTTTTAGCTGCTTCATATCCAGATGTAACAACTTTATCTCTATATGATAAATCATTATTTAATTTATTAAGTACTTGAGGTAATTCATTAATATCATCTATTAAAAGTACTTGATCATTAGTTGCCAAATCCTCTATTAGCTTTACTTTATTATATTTACTTTTAATAAAAATAACTGGTATACCTCTATATAAAGCATCAATCGATGAGGCTGAAGGATGCATAATAAGAATATCATGATCTCTATATAAGGTTTCTGAAGAAATACTACTATCTAAAATAGAAACTTTTTTTATAATACCACTCTGTATTTTTGCATTTATCATACTTATAATTTTCTTAAACCCAGTCCTTGGATGAGCTTTAAAAAATAAATCAAAACTAAATTTATCTAATAATTTTATTATATTAATGAAATTTAAATTTTCATTTTCCTCCGCTACTAATGAAGGAAGTGGAGAATGAAGAATTAATATTTTCTTGTATTCCCTTTTATCATTAAGTTTTTTTTCACCTATTTGAAATGGGTAACCAATAATTTTTATTATTTTTGAATCAATCTTAATGCTATCTAAAAAATCTTTAAAGCCATAATTACTCCAAGAAAAAATATAATTTGCATTTTCAGCATAATTCTTGGATGTAAAAAAATATGGGAGTATTTTTGATCGAAGAAATTTTCCTAAGCTATATAAATCAAAGTCATACTTATTATCTCTAACATAGAAGCCTTCTTGAAAAAGAATAACAGGTATATTACGAGCCTTCATTAAAGGTATTAAAATTTCAGCTTCTGCATAGTCATCCATGAAGACAATCAAACACGAAAAGTTAGGTTTGTAGGCCTTTCTCATCAACAGCCTTGATTTAATAATTCTATATGAATAAGTAAAAAAGTTTGAATTTTCTAAATAATCGATTTGTGGTATTGGGGTGATACGTCCTTCAAAATTATTATTACTATCAAGATCATTCCAACCATTATGATCAGAACTAATAAGAGAAGTTTTAAGAATTGTGGATGAAATATTGCTTTCATCAAGCAAATTACTTAGTTGAAAAGATAAAGAAATAAGTCTCTTATTTATTGGAGCAAATGCAACATCATATTTTTGATTGCTCATTCCTTCAGAAACTATTATTTGAGGCCTTTAATAAAGATATAGTTTCTTCGATTCCTGAATCAAGATCTCCACTAAATATAAATCCTTTTTTGAGGAGTTTATTGACTGAGACTTCATATGAAAGTTGATTCATTATTTCATTTTTTACAAAATTTACTTTTAAACTTGGAATATATATCTTAATTGTATCTATCACATCTCTTACTGAATGATTTCCAGTAAGAACATTATAAATCTCACCATCAAATAAGTTGTTATAGATGAAGAAATTTAAAGCCTCTAGCGCATCATTAAGGTTTAGATAGGGTCTTTTTTGGTCATACGCTGTCTCCCATACAGTTAGAGGTATGCCAAGTACTGCCTGCCAACAAAACTTATTAACAGCAGTATGAAATCTCATTCCAGTAGAGCATCCATAAATTGTTCCGAATCTAAGAGTAACAGCTTCGAGTCCATGATCTTGGGACATTTTTTTAATTAGCTCCTCTTCTAAAAGTTTTGTGGTCGCATAAGGGCTCTGAGGGTTTAAATCATCTCCAGATGCCAATTCATCCACTATATTTTTTGTTGAGCCATAAACACTTGTTGACGAAATAGTTATTAATTTACAATTATTCTTTAAACAAGCTTTTGCTATTGTTTCAGTACAATTGTAATTATTCTTTTCGAGAAGCTCTGGATTATCAAAACTCCCAGCAGCATCAGTTATTGCTGAAAGATTTATGACCACATCCCCTTTATTAAGAATAGAATCTAAATCAAAGTCTCTAACGTCCTCTGGATAAAAGGTAAATTTTCCATCAGATGGAAGATTAAATAAAGATGCGTATCTTTGAGTGATAAGAGAATCTATGAGAACAAGATTGCAATTCGGAAATTTTTCTGGAAGTGTTCTTATCAAGCTTGAACCAATATGACCAAGTGCTCCGGTAACTATTATCTTCATTTAAATTTAAATTTTGGTTTATTGCTCATATTCTAGTATTTATGTGATTGGAATGCCATCAAGTGTGTTGAAACCTTTGCTTTCAAAATAGTCATAAAATATTGGATAAAATAACATATGGTGCTCACAAGAAATTTCATAACTTGGAAGCTTGCATTTATTATCATACATTAAATCATTTATTACTTTACTTGTTCTTTGGCTTTGATACTTAATTTTTTCTTTAAAAAAAAATTTTGTTCCATTATTGATTTTATAATACCCTTTTAAATTGTCATCAACCCAAACACAAGATATTTCTAGAGACAGACTTGTTATATCTATATTTATAGACTCTTCTGGATTATTGCCGCCATCAGAATTTAGTACTAACTTATTCTTTTTATCTGAGCTAAGCTGAATATTTCCAATAATTTCAAAGAATCCAGGTCTTTTAGACTCAACTAAGTTTATAAAATTATGCTTTTCTAACTTAATATTTTTTCTTGATGATATGGCGTGAAACCACTCAATAAAATGAACACTATTGCAACATAAACCCCACTGAGAACCTGAAATATTTAAATTGAAATTTTCATTTTCAGGTAAGAGGTCTGATAAGAATCTAACTTCGTCATCAAGCCATTGATTTACCCATACCTTGGTCTTATAATTTTTGAAGAAAGCAGAAAAGAAAGCAAAGTCTGATATTTTTGTAAATAATAATTTTTCTAAGATTAGATGACATGGCTCTGTTTTTAAAAATAATCTTTTAATTATATCTGCACGAGAAGATGCTCCAGATGCAATAATTGCAACATCTATATTCATTTTAGTTTTTATTTCATCAAAAGAATTAAAATAATTAACCTTATTATTCAAAGTGGTAATTTTTGAAGTAAGATTTTGGCATCTTGCAAGAGATTCTTTTGATTGATCAACTATATAAATAGTTTTATTTTGTTTCATACCTAGTATGGACTCTAAATGTCTGAAACCTATATTCCCACAACCTGCTATAACTATATTCATTTAACTAGATTTTTTGGATAAATGATAAATAATCTTGAAAGTTTCTAATGTAGTCTGATTCATCATAATCAAGATCACAATAGACATTAATTATATTTAAACTATCTTCATATATCTGATATGACCAAATTCCACTAGGAATATATAACCCCTTTGATGAGCTATTTAAAATAAATTCTTTTTGTTCAAGACCATCTTTAACAATCACTTTTATTGATCCAATTAAACAGACTATAAATTGTTTGCATAATTTATGAGCATGATGTCCTCTTTCACATTTATTTGCTTGTATTGAAAATACTCTTTTTACATCAAATGATGAGGTTTTATTTGTTACAACTGACATAACACCTCTTTTATCAGATATATTTTGAATATTAACTATATTTACATCGTCAACTGAGTATTTTTTTTTATCCATTGAAATAGTTCTAAGACTTATTATTTATGATTTTTTTTATTCCATCAGAATATATGTCTAAATCATCATCAGTTAAGTGGAGTGCTGATGGAAGGCATATTCCCCTTTCAGAAAGATCATATGATACTGGATTGTTTTTTCTTCCTTCTTTTTCTCTATCAAATGCAGGAAGATAGCTAAGCGGATAGAAAAAGGGCCTTACAGGCAAATCTAATTTTATCAGTCGCTTCATAGCCTCATCTCTTGTTAAGGCATGACTTTTTCCAAAAATTAAAGCAGGAGCCCAAGCACCATTATATATATGAGGAGGTTCTGGATTTAAGGAGATGTCTTCTATTTCTGCGAGTCTTTCTTTAAATCCATGCAATAACCATCTTTTTTTATCAACCAGCTCTTCAAGTCTTAAATATTGTGCATATGCTAAAGAGCCTTGAAGGTTTGATGGCATATATTTAGGAGTAACCTCTTCATTGAACCAAGCTCCAGGCTTTCTTCCATGATCTCTTAGAAACTTACATCTATCAAACAATTCTTTATTATCTATAAGCAGAGCTCCACCTTCGCCAGTAGTCATTGTCTTTGTTCTATGAAAACTAAAGGTTGAGGCAATTCCAAATTTTCCAGAACGAATATTATTATATTTTGACCCTAATGATTCTGCAGCATCTTCAATTAAGTAAATATTTTTTTCATCGCAAAGTTTTTGAATTTCATCAAATTCAGGCATATTTCCATATAAACCTACAACTATCACAGCTTTTGTTTTTTTTGTAATACACTTCGCTATTGTATCTGCGCTTAAACACCAACTTTTGGCATCTACATCTGCAAAAATAGTTTTAGCACCTTGATAAGTAATGCCTGCAACAGAGCCGATCCAAGTAATATCTGGTGCAATTACTTCATCATCAGTAGTTACTCCAATCGCTTTAAGAATTAAATGAATTGCAGATGTGCAATTAGGAGTCATTAAAGCATATTTTCTATCATGAAATTCAGCAAATTTTTCTTCAAATAGCTCTACATATTTATATGCATCCTTTCCGTACCAACCATTCTTTAGAGCATCCAGAACAATCTCGATATCATCATCGCTTACCCAAGGGGCAGACATTTCCATTTTTGGCATTAGAAATATTCTCCTATTTATATAATTAAGCTTATTTTAATAGTAAAAGCTTCTTAAATGAATAAAAATTATTAAAGCTTGATTTTATTGAGTCTAAAGCTAATTTTCCATAAAGAAAATTAACAGTCAAATCATAAGTTAGAAATTTATTTTTAAAGGTATGATTTACTTGAATTAGCTTAACACTATCAAACAAGATTAAAGCTTGCCTTCGTCTCTTAATTTTTTACGAATTTTGGTAGCACTAATTGTTGTTATTGAATCATCGAAGGTTTCTTCTTCAAACTTATATCCCACACCTCTTCCATATGTGATATTTACGACATTAGGGACAAGCATTATTTCATACTCAAACCCTCTTCTATATCCATCTTTCATAAGCCCTTCCTGGATATTGTTACATACATCGTCCCAATCAAATGGATTGTCATCTTGTCCGTCTCCTCCTGAGGCTCCTTGAACATCCCTTACCTGAATAATCACTTGTCCAGTTTTTGCAATACATCTTTTAAAGAGGGCCTGATGTCCATCATGCCAAGGCTGCCATCTTCCCAACATTTGTACAGTTGGTTTTTTCCAGTCAAACATTACTTCGTTACTCCATATTTAATATGTTTATACCAAAGACGCTCATGCCAATAATATAAAAACATTTTTGTTAATACTTCTACCCCTGCTATACTCGCTGCCCAATCAATTTTTCCAGTGATAAGCCAAGCAATTAAGAAAGTATCTGAGGTTGCAATAACCCTCCAGGTAATGGTTTTTGCAAAGTGTCTTTTCTTATCTATTTTTTCCATGAATCTAATTCTTTTGCAATATTTTCATGGTTGGAATCATTCCATTCTGTAATATGGAAATCAACATTTGTTGGATTTTGAAATAGTTTATTGGTATCTTCAAACCTTCCTTCTTTAATCGTATCCATCCAGATAACAACATCTGCATCGAAATTCTCTCTTGTATCTTTGGTTGGACATACAAAATCACACACTACAAATCTATCGTGGCTTTTTTCAAAATCCGCAAAAGTTCTCATTCTTTTAGACTGCCTTTCTCTTCCTTCATCAGAAAAGTCCCAATCATTTGCCATTTCTCTCACTTTATCAGCATTATACCAAGCAGAATTTATTAATGGGACAAGCCTTTCTGTGAGATAAGTTTTTCCACTGCCAGGTAAACCCATTACTAATATTTTCATAACAAAATAGATGATTAAAAGATGGAGAATTATATCTTTCATTTATTTATTGGTCTATATATAATTGATTAAATATCTACTGATTATATGAATAAAACACAAACTGTTATCCATATTGGTGCTAACAAGACTGCATCAACACTTTTTCAAAGGCAGCTTTTCTCTAAACAAGACAACATACTATATTTAGGCGAGGACTGTGAAAATTATGATGACTTGAAAAGCCTTATTCATAATATAATTCATGAAGATACATATTATTATGACAAAGATTTAACGATTTCAAAATTTGAATCACTCAAAAACAAGAAACATACACATATAGTCTTTTCAAATGAAGATATTATGGGTTCAAGGAATCCATCTCTTTCTGCAGACAGGTTAAAAAAAGTATTTCCTGATGCTAAGGTATTGATGATAATCAGAAATCAACTTAATGTTTTCCCTTCATGGTATATAAATCATGGAGCATACTTAAAAAATGTTCCAAAAAATTATTGGAGGCAATATGTTGATATAAATAGTTGGCTAGAATATTGTTTTTCTTTCCCAACATCCTCTCCTGTTCAAGCAATGAATTATTATAAATATTATGAAATATATTCCAGGATATTTGGCGAAGAAAATATAGTCGTAATTCCTTACGAAGAAATTTTTTATTCTAGGGAGAGATTTTGCTCAGGACTTTCAAGCTTAATTGGGGTTCCTTACATTGAAATAGAAAAAGTTTTAAAAATTAAAAATGAAAGGCCAAGAAATACTCAACTAGAATATAAAATTCATAAGACGTTTAGGCTATCTAAAAAGCTAGCTGATAAAATCTATCGCTTAATTTCAAGATTTGACCAGAGCGGGCCAGCTCAAATTAAATTAAGTGCGCAGTGGCAAAAAAAGATATATGACGAATATGCAAGAGGAAATTCTCTTATTGAAGCCAAGACTGGCTTAGATCTTAGTCTTTTTCATTACCCACTTGACAAGTAATCAATGGAAAAAAAATTAACCCTCCTTCTTTGTCTAAAAGATAGATCAGAGTATACGGAATCATGGATAGAAAATAATATTTGTAATGACTACGAATATATCATTGCTGACGGAAGTAAAAATGATAAGAATTTTATTATTTTTAATAAAATTAAATTTCAAAATGTTAAATATATTAAGTATGGCTATGATAAAGATATAGGGACTTATATAGAAAAGGTCATTGATGCCATAAAAAAAGTCACAACTCCCTATGTCATGCGAGTAGATAACGATGACATAGTTGTTAAAAAAGGATTGAATGCGATGATAGCTACTCTTGAAAAAAACAATCAATACGGTATTGCTCAAGCTAACATGAGAGGGATTTTTATGAAAAATAATACATTAAAAAACCCTAAATATTCAGTTGTACCGGGTATGAAAGAAAAATTTAGTGATTTAGTTGATTTGAATGGCCTTCAAGCAATTGAAAAAGTATTAAATCCTTATAGACAAATATGGTATGGCGTATATAAAACTAGTGTTTATAAAAAAGTTTGGTGTGATATCTCTGAGAGTAAACTTGACAATATTTTTCTAATTGAATTTTTACAAGCTCAACTTGCTCTAATTCATTCAAAAATGATTTATTTGAATGAAACTTACTACTTGAGATTAAGCAACCCTACTTCAAGCACAACACTAAATAATCAAAAGAGTGATTATCCTGATTGGCAAAGAATATATTTTGATGAAGAATATAGAAATGAAGTAGGTAAAATGGCATCTTACATTTCTGATAAATTAAACTGTGAGGAAGAGAAGCTTTATAATGTGTATAGGAAAATGTTCTCAAGTTTTGATTCAAGGAATGATAGGATTAGAATTGTAGCTTTAAAAATAATAAAACTCTTAATATCTAGACTATTATTATCAATAATTCCCTATGTTAATGGAAAGAAACTTAAAAGTATTTCTAGTTTTTTAAATTACATGAAATAACTTTGATTGATTAAACAGGTATTAATATTATGGCTTTAAGATTTGTAGAGATAAAAAATAAGCTTATTAGAAAGCTTATCTTATTGTTTTCTCATTATTTAGATTATTTTGAAGAAGTCGATTCTATACCAAAAGATACATATATAGCTGAACTGGCTGAAGATGAGCAACAGAATATTTTAAATACTTTTTTAGAAAATAAATTTAACATATTTCCTGGTATTGTTTGCTCATATCTTCTTTTATTGCTGAAAGTAATATATGAAGACAAATCATTTAATTTTCTTGATTTTGGTGCAAGAAATATAGATAACTTCGCATATTTAAACAAAAATATATCTAATATAGAATATTTTTATTGTGATTTACCACAATATAATGAAGTGATATCTAAAATAAAAAATAAAAATTCAATTAAAAATCTTTTTGTTCTAAGTAACATTAATGATGTGAAAAATATTAATATAGATTTTGTTTTTATGGGTAGTGTTTTGCAATATCTAGAAAATTATAAAAAAATTATGGAACCAATTTTTGATACCAATCCGCAATATATATTTATATCGGGTCAAAATTGCTATGAAAAAAAGATATCAGACAAAGAATATATTAAATACAAACAATTGAATGTTTTACCTCAAATAAACCATGGTCTTTTTTTTCATCTCGAATCATTTGAATCATTTTTTAAAGAAAACGGGTGGAAGCTTGAATCATTATCAGAAACTAACTTTGATAACTATAGAAATTTTAATAAGATTAATAAAGAAGTTGGTTACATAAAAAATTTAGATCTTATGTTTAAAAGGATTAATTAATTTAGTCTGCTTTAAAAAAACTATTTAATGATGGATGTTCTAAATCTCTCTCTGAAATAATAGGATTCCTAATTGGCCAATTAATATTGATGGTTTTATCATCCCAAATAATACCCTTTTCATCTTCATGGCTATATAACTTTGATACCTTGTAATGAAGATCAGCAACATCAGAAATTACGCAAAATCCATGAGCAAAACCATTTGGCATGTATATTTGCTGAGGTCCATCATCACAAAGAAGATAACTAGCATGCTTACCAAAAGTTTTAGAATTAGGTCTAACATCAACCACCACATCAAAAACTTGCCCAGTTATAACAGTCATTAACTGAGATTGAGGATTATTCACTGTGAAATGAAGACCTCTTAAAACGTTTTTTTTTGATCTTGAGTGATTGTCTTGAATAAAATTATCACAAATACCATATTGGTTATATCTATGATTGTGGTATTTTTCAAGGAAAAAACCCCTACCATCTTCAAACTTATCTAGAGAAAATACCTTAACCTCATCTAAAAAAGTATCAACTAGCTTCATATTTTTTTAAAAAATCTTTAATGTGATTTTGGATAGCTAAAGCCTCTTCAATTGGTAATTCTGGATACATTGGTAATGAAATAATTTCATTAGCAATTTTTTCAGTAATATCCATTGAGGATCCCTTTTCTAAATTATCAATATATGCAGGTTGCAAATGAATTGGGGTTGCATAATGAATACCTGCAAAGACACCTCTTTCTTTAAGGAAATCTAAAAGCGCATCTCTATTTTTTAACCTGCAAACATATAAATGAAAAACATGATCTGTGTTTCCTCTTCTAGCTGGAGTTTTAAAGTTGCTACAATTTAGTTGGTCATATATTTCTGCAATTTTTTTCCTTCTATTGTTATCAGCATCTAATCTTTTTAATTTTACATTTAAGATAGCTGCTTGAATTTCATCAAGTCTGGAGTTTCTTCCTTTAATTTCACTTATTCTATTATCCCAGCCATATTCCCTTATCATTCTTATCTTAGATGCGAGTTCTGAATTATTAGTTGTTACCAGCCCTCCATCACCAATAGCACCAAGATTCTTTGTAGGGTAGCAACTAAAACAACCAACATCACCAATGCTGCCTAGACGCTTATTCTTAAATTTTGCTCCATGAGCTTGAGCTACATCTTCAATTAAAAAAATATTTTTTTCAGAGCAGAAATCTTTGATTTTATCTATTTGAGATGATTGACCATATATGTGAACAGCTATTATAGCTTTGACTTCATCTGAATATGCAAACTCTAAATGCGAAGGGTCCATTGTATAAAAGTCATCTTCTAAATCGACAATTACTGCTGATGCTCCTGTAGACTCAATACCGGCAATGGTTGCGACAGCAGAATGAGATACAGTAATTACTTTATCTCCAGCACCAATACCCATTGCTCTTAGTGAAATTTCAATAGCGTCAGTACCATTTGCAACACCGATAGAATGTTGGACATCTATATACTCAGCAAAATCTTTTTCTAATATTGAGACTTGAGATCCAAGGACATACTGGTCTCCATGTAAAACATTTTTAATAGCAGCGTCTATTTCTTCGCTATAAGATAGGTATTGAGCTTTAGGATTGGCGCAATAAATCATATATTTAATTCAAAGAAAGGAAGGTGTGTAATCCACTCAACTTCCTTATCAATCAAGCCTTGTTCTTTAGCTATTATCTCATTAGCATGGTTCCATGCAAAAAGAATAATTACGTCAGGTACATTTTCTTTAAAATATTGATAAGATTTTACTGGGATGTGCATACCTGGTGTTAGTCTATCCTGTTTTATCGGAGTAGTATCAGAGATATAATCCACTAAATCAGGACCAATACCGCAATAATTTAAAATTGTTGTGCTTTTAGAAGTTGCTCCATATCCAGCAACAGACTTTCCTTTACTTTTAGCTTCTTTCAGAATTCTAACTAATCGTTCTTTTGACATTTCGCAATCTTTTTTAAATTTAATATATGTCTCTTCTTTATCAAAATTATTATCTAATTCATTTTTTAAAATATTATTAACTATTGGTTCAATCTTACGAGCTCCTTTTTTAGCAAAAACATATCGCATAGATCCTCCATGAGTCTCTTGAGGAGCCATATTGATAAGTTCAAAACCATTATTTCCAAATATTTTTTGAACAGATATAGCTGAGAATATATAAACATGCTCATCATAAATCTGATCATATGAAATTTTTTCAAGCATGCTTCCTAAATATGGGTCTTCAAAGATAAGAACGCCTTTATCATTTAGCATATTAAATGCACCTTTTGCAATATCATTTAAATCAGGCAGATGACACATAACGTTTGCTGCAAGTATTGCATCAGCAGAGCCGTATTCTTCTTTCAAAAGTTTTGATGTGTCATAACCAAAAAAGCTTACTACTGAATTGACTCCATGTGATTTTGCCTCTTCGACAACATTTGCTGATGGATCAACTCCAAGATGTTTAATGCCTTTTTTAGCAAAGTTTTCAAGCATAATGCCATCATTACTTCCTATTTCTATAACAAAACTATTATCAATATCATCAAGATAGTTTTCCATTACCCAATTAGCATATTCACTGAAATGAATCTGCATAAACTTAGATTGTCTTGAATAAAATGCATAATTTTCATGAAACATCATTTCAGCGGCAGGCTGCTCTAATAATTGGTATGTGTAACATTTGCTGCAAAAACCCGTAACCATCTCAAACTTATACTCATCATCATTGAATGATTTAGAAAAAGCATTAGCTATTGGCTGAAGTCCAAAGCTCATAGAAATGGCAATATCTGCGCCGCAACATCTACAGTTCTCTATTTTATTATTTTCCATTTTTTATTAGTCCTTTTAAATATATTGAATAATCGGATGACTCTCCATAGCTCTTAATTTTATCATTAAGTTCAGAAGTTCCTATCAAACCGGTATTAAAAGCTATTTCTTCTAAACAAGCAATCTTAAAGCCCTGCCTTTTTTCAATAGTTTGAATAAAATGACTAGCATCTAAAAGCGAGTCAGGTGTTCCTGAATCAAGCCAAGCAAAACCTCTTCCAAGATTAATACATTGAAGTTTATTTTCTTTAAGATACATCTGATTTAAATCAGATATTTCCAACTCTCCTCTTTCTGAGGGTTTTAAAGTTTTAACTTTATCTAATACTGACTCATCATAGAAATATAAACCTGTTATTGCTGTATTTGATTTTGGAATTTTTGGCTTTTCTTCTATATTGATTAACTCATCATTTTCATTGAATTCTGCTACTCCAAATCTTGAAGGATCTTTAACAGGATAGCCAAAGACAGTGGCGCCTTCTAAATTTTTTTGAGCTTCCAGCAAGGTTTGTGAAAAATTTGGGCCATAAAAAATATTATCACCAAGAATTAAACATACTTTTTCATTACTAATGAAGTCTTTGGAGACATTAAAAGCATCTGGTATACCCTTGGAAGAATTCTGAATCGCATAATCAATACTCAACCCTAGGTTTGATCCGTTACCTAGAAGAGTTTTATATAAGCCGATGTTATTAGGATCTGAAACAACCACTATCTCAGTTATACCAGCAAGCATTAAAACTGATAATGGATAATAAATCATTGGTTTATCATAAACAGGCAAGAGCTGTTTAGATATGTGAGAAGTTAGAGGTTTTAATCTTGACCCCTCTCCACCTGCTAATATAATTCCTTTCATTTACAAACTACCTTGTCTTTTTAAACTGTCTAACTTATCTTTATATAATTCATAATTATCAATATACCAAAGAATTGTTTTTTTAATACCATCTTCAAAACTATGATCAGGGAACCAATCAAGCTTATTGGATATTTTCTTTGCATCTAAGGCGTATCTTCTATCGTGGCCAGGCCTATCTTTAACAAAAGTAATAAGACTTTCATAATCAAAATAATCATTATTTTCTTTTATATCAAAATTAATTAAGGTTTTACAAATTATTTTAACCACATCAATATTTGAAATTTGATTTCCACCTGCAATATTATAGCTTTCACCAATGTTTCCTTTTTCTAAAACTAAAAGAATTGCTTTCACATGATCATCAACATACAACCAGTCTCTAATTTGCATTCCATCTCCATAAATTGGCATAGGTAATTTATTAATTGCTTTAAAGATCATCAAAGGTATTAGTTTTTCTAAATGTTGGAAGTAACCATAATTATTAGTGCAATTGGTAATTAAAATAGGTAGTTTATAAGTTGAATGCCATGCATTCACTAGGTGATCTGATCCAGCCTTACTAGAAGAATACGGAGAATTTGGTGAGTATTTTGCAGATTCGTTTGCTGGTAAATCATGTTCTTCAATATCGCCAAAAACTTCATCTGTTGATATGTGATGAAAGACAAAATCATCACGACCATGACAATCAAAAGATTTGAAGTATTTTAAGGAAGATTGCAATAATTGATATGTACCTATTATGTTTGTTTGTAAAAAAATTTCTGGAGTATCTATTGATTTATCAACATGAGACTCAGCTGCAAAGTTTATTAATGCTGAGGGTTTATATTCTTTCATGGCCTTATAAATACTTTCTGAATCACATATATCAAGCTGTCTAAATTCATATCGATCATTTTTAGAAACTGATCTCAATGAATCTAAATTAGATGAGTATGTTAATTTATCAATATTTAAAACTGAATGTTCTGTGTTATTAATAACATATCTAATAAATGCTGATCCAATAAAGCCAGCACCTCCTGTAACAATAATTTTCATTTAAGTTGCCTTTAGTAAATTTGATATGCCATCAATAGACTTAATTGCGTTATATGCATCACTTATACTGGGGAAAGTAATATTTTTCTTTCCCTCGCATAAATCAGCAAAGGTTTTTGCTTGTCTGTAAAAGCCAGGTTTACAATTATTATAGGATTCTGAATAAAGTTCTTCAGTAACTCTTGGTGAATAGCGTCTTATTGGGATTAAATCTGTCGGTTCGTCAACCTTAAATCCATGAAAATGTCTAAATATCTCAATTGGCTTCAGTTCTATCTTATGATCGCTAAAATTAGCTGAAATACTAAAATTTTCTGGAGAATCAATCATTATGTTCATATTTATTGGCGTAGTCTCATTGCAAATGCCATGAGCTGATATAAAATTTGACTTATTTGATAATTTAGAAATTGTGTTATTCCATTTAACATTATTGAACATGTAGTTAATCAAATCAAAAACATGAATTGAATTTTCATAAACGCCATTTGGTAAAAAATTTGATGGGCTTTTTTGATTTACTGACAAAGAAGATTCAGGAATATTAACATTAACAAAAAAATCTTTTTCGGTATTTATAAAGGATTTAAATTTATCAACACTCTCATAATATCGTCTATTAAAAGCAACCATAATATTTTTGTTATTTTTATATTTCTGCAAATTATTCAGCGATGTGCTTATAGGTTTTTCAACTAAAATTGGTTTGCCTGATAAGAATAATGCATTTATATAATAAAGTTGATCTTTAGAAGGACAACATATTAATGCAGCGTCCCAGGAGTCTAGATTTTCAAGCATACTATCTAAGGTTGAGAAATATTCTGTCTGACTTTTACCATAAGTGCTCATAAATTTATTGCTTGATTCTGAGCCAATTCTTGAAATACACCCAACAACATCAAAGTCAAAAAGCTTTAAAGCATCTACATGAAATTTTGCTATATTTCCAGGTCCTATAAGTACTAATCTCTTCATAAATGTAATTAATCTTTTGTAATCAGTGAATCGTATGTGTGTTCTTTAACTACACATCCATTATTAAGTTCAAAAATTTTATCGCATTTTTCAAGAGTAGATATTCTATGAGCAATAACTAATAGAGTTTTTGTTCCTTTTAAATTATTTATTTCTGATACTATTTCTTTCTCAATTTTTTCATCTAAAGAGCTAGTTGACTCATCAAGTATCAAGAAATCTCTATCAAAATAAAAAGCTCTTGCTAGAGCAATTCTTTGCCTTTGGCCGCCAGATATCCTGACTCCTTTTTCTCCGATTTCTGTATCTATTCCATTTGGTAGTGATGAGACTAAATCATCTAACCTTGAACTTTTTATAGCAATATTTAACCGTGAATCATTGATTGCATTTGCCTTAGCTCCTAAAGCTATATTATTCTTGATAGTGTCATCTGTAAGAAATACATTTTGGGGTAGATATGCAACCCTTCGTCGCCACATATTAATATTCTCATGTATATCTTTACCATTAAAGTAAATACTTCCTGAATCAATCCTAAATAAGCCCATCAAAACGTCTACTAAGGTTGTTTTTCCTGAGCCAGAGGGACCTATCAGACCAATAAAGTCACCACTTTGAATAGAAAGGTTTATCGATTCTAAAGTTTTTTTGTTTGCGCCAGTGTAAGTAAAAGCTACATCTTTTAAAGTTAAAGATTGAAACTCTTCATAATCATCTTTAAATGTTTCATCTAATAATTCTATATGAGACTCTGATTGTTCTGTTAAATCCTTGTAAAGCCTATTAAGGGCATCACTACCAAATCTTAGATGAGATAATGAAGATAATATTTGATTCATAGAAGGAGCTAATCTAAGAGCGCCAAAACCAAACATTCCTAATATTGGAATAATGCTTGAAGTAGGATTGCCAAGATAGATATTTACGGATATCACAATCACCATAAATATCAACAAAAGGGTTTCAATAAAATACTTTGGAATTTGTCCAATAAGTTGATACTTGGAATAAAAATTTGCGTATGTTTTTGAATGATCACCAACGGCATCTTCAAAAAACTTCGTAGAACCCAATATTCTAATTTCTTTCAATCCATCTATTCCTTCATGAATTCCTTTGATTAATCCTGCTTGAGCAATATTAGTTTTTAACCCATATTCACTAGTTTTCTTTCTAAAAAAGAACTCATATATCCCAATAGATATAAAAACTATCAGCAATAGAATTGATAATGAGAAAAGATCTTGGACTGCAAAAAAACATAAAATCATGAAAATAATAATTGCTTCACTAGTTATTCTTAGGATGGATTGAAGTATATTTTGTGAATACTGATTAGCAATATTTTCTATTGAGTAAACATATTCAGAGCTATTTTTTTCAATATATTTTTCGTATTTTATATTCATATAATAAGCCATTAGCCTAGTCCTTAAGATATAGCCCTGTGTGAAACAAAAGTCTAATATTTTTTTATTTACCATCACACCCATGATTGATTTTATCAAAAATATAGTTAGCAATAGAGCTGAAATTAATAAAATTAGATCATTAGGTTGTTCGGGAAGGCTCAAGCTTAGGTTATTTAAATAAAATTCTGACTCCATAACCAAAGCGGGATCAATAACTACTGAAATAAATGGGATTATTAATGAAAGTCCAATCAAATCTAAAGAGGCTACACATAAAAATAAAAAAATCATTAAGGGAAGTTTTTTAGAATCTTCTCCTAAAATAAATAAAACTTTTCCAAGATAGCTAATAGGTTTGTTCTTAAGAAATTTCATCTATTATCCTAGAGGAGCTGAACCCTTCTTTTGTTGGAATAATTATTATTTTAATATTTTTTTCTTTGCAATAGTTGAAGTCTTCAAAATCTTCATCTCCAGAATAATCGCCACCTTTAATAAAAACATCAGGTCTTTCTTTTTCTAAAATTTTAATAGGAGAATTTTCATTAAAAGAAATTATATCTTTTGAGAAGCCTAACTTTCTTATATTATTAATCCTAGTTTCAATATCTTGATACGGTCTTTCATTACCTTTGAGAATAGATACTGAAGAATCTGAATTAACTGCTACTATTACCGATTCAGCAATTTTAATCGCTTCATTGAAAAGATATAAGTGACCAGCATGAAGACAATCAAAGCATCCACCAATTAGAACTTTTTTAAACACAAAATCTTTATCAAGATGAATATTTAGGTCTTGTGACAAAAACTCAAGAATTTCATAAAAATTTGGAGCATATGCTCCAACTTTTCTTACAGAGCATGCAGCAGTAGCATTAGCAAAAATTAATGAGTTTTTAATATCATAACCAAATTCATTAGCCCATATGAAAGAGGCCATAAAAGAGTCACCAGCCCCAGTTACGTCTTTGCTAATTACAGAAATTCCTTTTATCTCTATATTTTCTTTATCTGAATAATATGAACATCCATTTTTTCCCCTAGTAACTATTAAATTGGAAATTTTATATTTCTTTATTAATTCGGCAGCTGTGGTGCATTTTGCAAAATTTAAAGCTTGATCATACTCTATCTCGTTAGCTTTCAAGAACTTACAGCCTAGATATCTACTCCAGTCTGGGTATTTTGGATCTATATATTTTGGAGCACTTAGAACAGGATCATTAATAAATACATCTGAAACTCCTTTTGCATAGTCAGATAAAACTATAGGATATTCTGTATTAACATTTTTATTAAGATGTTCAGAAAAAATTATCAAATTATCTTTATCTAAATAGCTGTCAGTATCGATTCTGCATATCTGTTTATTATTGCCAAGTATTCTTAGCTTTCTTGTAGTTAGCAAATCATTATTTTTTAATAGCAAATCTGTTGAGATATCATATTTCTTGCATAAGATATTAATTTCTTCTATTGCATCAGATGAACAAACTCCAAATAAATTAACCTTGTAACCCAAAAGTGATAGACATGCAGCTAAATTTCCTGATCCGCCTAATGCGACCTTAAAATCTTTAAAAAGTAACACTGGCACTGGAGCTTCTGGAGATACACGACTTATAGAATAGAATTTATATTCATCAATCATAAGATCGCCAACTAAGTTCAACTCCATTTTTTAAATCCTATTGTTAATGTTAAAAATTCAAACTCATTATAAAGTAAATGATTAGGTAGTATGGGTATGATTTAATAATTTAGTAACTTTTTTGATAACATCCTCTATCTCAAGACCATCAAAACACGAACATCTTCCGTTATCACAATTTCCATAACCTTTGGTTCCCCAACAAGGCCTAGTTATGGAGGGTACATTTGATTTAATCATATGAGCATTTGGCGGCAAAGTTCTTGATGGGTCAGTCGGCCCATAAAGAGCAATAACATTAACATTTATAAATGAAAAAAAATGTAAAAGAAAAGAATCATTACATATTACTAAGTCGGAAGATTGACCAATATTTTTTAATTCATAGAATGAAGGTGATTTTATACAATTAACTTCTAAAAAGTAATCTTCCAAGTAACCCTCTTCAGGGCCCAGCACTACTGAAACCTCAAATTTTAAACTTATAAGGCGTAATGCTAAATTATTAAATTTTATAGCTGACCATCTTTTAAATTTCTGGTTTTCTGCAGACCCAGGACATAAAATAATATTCATTTACTTACATTTAACAGATTGGAAATAAACTCATTATTGATATAAATATTACCATCTTCCTTGGCTAGAATTACTGAGCTAAAAAAGATTGAAATAAACAAGGCAAATTTTCGACTGTTACCAGAAAGTGGTGAAGTAAAAACTATTTTTTTTTTTAAAAGGATACTTTTTATTACCTCTAAAGCAAGCATAAACCTATTATTTCTTGTTGTTATGATAACTTTTGAGTCGACATCAAAAGATTGAATTAATGATGATACAACCTTATTATTTTGAGACGTTATAATGTGGTAATCATTATTATGATTAATTTTAATAAGATGAAGGGTTGCTATTAAGTCTCCTAAACCCCAAAAATTCACCAAGACAAGACTTCTATTATTTGCCATTATCAGAGCCAGTGAGACTGTTAATAATATTTTTTAGATCTTTTTTATAATCATAATTATTTAAAGATTTATGAATCTCTTTTGATTTAGTATTTTCAGATTTTGTAAAATATTGGTAATGAGGCTTCAGATTATGAGGCATATCAATAAATTCAATCGCTCCATCGACTCCTAATGATTCCATGATATCACGTGAAAAATCTATAAATGTTTTAGGGCTTCCCGTTCCCACATTATATATACCATTGCCACATTTCAATGAGATTATCTTATTTATGAATTCAATACAGAAATTAACTGAAACAAAGTCTCTTTTTTGCTCGCCGTCATCTACTTCATCAATGTATGACCTAAAAAGAGAAACTTTTTTATAATCTAATAATTGTTTCAAGAATGGATGAACTACTGAGCTTTGTGAACCTTTATGCTTTTCATTTGTACCATAAACATTAAAAAATTTTAATCCATACCATGTTGGTGGCGATAATTTTTTGATTGATTGATTAAGAGCAAAAAAATCAAAATACATTTTTGACCACCCATAAAGACCTCTTAATTTTATCTTACTAAGTTCATTTATATCCATTTCATCTGAGAATCCTTTAGAGCCATCACCATACGTTGCAGCTGATGAAGCATAAATAAAAGGAATTACATTGACTGTACAGAAATTCCAAAAATATTGGGACCAATAGATATTAAGATTGATAGTTTCCTCTAAGTTGCATTGATCAGTCGATGAATTTGCTCCTAAATGATAAAAATATTTAATCTTATTTTTATATAAATCTAGAATTTCAGAACAATTATTTAAATTAACTAGTCTGATATTTCCATCACTTGGAATTAAATATTGATGCTGAAGGTTGTTTGAAAACGTATCAATTATTATAATCTCTTCATCTACTAAAGAACTTACAAGAGTTGAGCCTATAAAACCTGCGCCTCCAGAGACTACTATCATGACTTAATTAGGTTTTTTAATTCTTTATTTCTATACTTACCAGATGAGTATTTCCCTCTCGCATCTATTACTAATTTTGAACTATTTATGATTAGATCATAATCAAAATCATCATGATCTGTACATAAAATAACTGCATCATATCCAGAAAGAACTTTGGCTGATAAATTTATAGATGAAATTTGGAAGTCATGGGCTCTCATCTTTTTAAATTGAGGAATATATGGGTCTGCATAATCAATATCACCTCCTTCTTTTCTAATTAGCTCCATGATATCAATACTTGGTGACTCTCTTTGATCATCAATATTTTTTTTGTATGCCAGACCAAGGATAAGAATTTTACTTCCATTAATACATTTTTTATTTAAATTTAACCCATATACCAATCTTGATACTACATATTTTGGCATTTCACGATTGAACTCACCGGCAAGTTCAATAAACTTGGTATTTACTCCATACTCTCTGGCTTTCCAAGTTAAATAAAAGGGATCTATAGGAATACAGTGTCCTCCTATACCGGGCCCAGGATAAAAAGCATTAAATCCAAAAGGTTTTGTAGCTGCAGCATTTATAACCTCAAAAATATCAATATCCATAGTATTAGCTAAAATCTTCATTTCATTCACTAAACCAATATTAATTGACCTATAAATATTTTCTAATAACTTGGCCATTTCTGCTGCTTCTGTGGAAGAAACAGGAACTATATTATTTATAACATTAGAATAGATTGAAATAGCTTTATTTAAACAATTATCAGTATGGCCACTTACTATTTTTGGAATATTAGATACATCGAAATTTTTATTTCCAGGATCTTCTCTTTCAGGAGAGTAAACGATATAAAAATTTTTACCCACTTTAAAACCTTCTTCTTCAATACTTCTAACTAAAATCTCTTTAGTAGTTCCTGGATAAGTAGTACTTTCAAGACTAATCGTTTGACCTTTTTTTAAATACGGTTTGATGGATTCCAGTGTAGCCACAACATAAGATAAATCTGGCTCTCTATTATTATTTAGAGGCGTTGGTACACAAATTATGAGAACATCACAATCATGCACTTGCGAGAAATCACTTGTTGGCTTAAATATATCTTTATTGATATTTTTTATGTCATTAGATTTAATATGCCCGATGTATGATTTCCCTTCAGAAAGCATATCAATTTTATTCTGGTCTATATCAAAGCCATAAGTCATAATATTATTTTTAATAAACAACATGGCTAAAGGCAAGCCAACATAGCCAAGACCAATGACTCCAGTAATAATCTGATTTTTTATCTTATCTTGCATGAATTAATTTAAGCTTTAAGTCGTGTAAATTCTATAAACGGTGGAATAAATTTCATAGAAATAGAAAACCCTAAGTAATAAGAAATAAGCACAGAAAATGATGAAATTACAAATCCAAGAAAGGTAATTAAAGCAACCACCCATAATCGATAGGGTTTAAATTTCTTTTCAGGAATGTATGGGGAGTCGATTACAGTGAATGCAAACTCATCTGTAACCTTAGCTAATGTAATAGTTTGAATCTGTTTTTCTGCTAGCTTAGAAACCATAAAATTGAGATCAGGGTTATTAATACTAGAAATTTCATTCGTTAAAATATCATATGTCGCTGAAGCCTTTTTGACTTCCTTATCTTTCACATATTTATTGATATCAAAAATAATATTGTCAAGCCATTTTTTAGATATTGATGGTGATTGATGTTGAAAAGATAAAGTTATAAGACTTGTTTTAATGTCCTTGTTGTAGGAAAAATGATTATGAAAAAGTTTAAATGAGGAATCAAGGCTTGCTTTAATTTTAGGATTTTCAATATATAAATCTTTTTTAAGTGCTATGTCATACTGCTTGTATGAGACTAAGTCTTTAAGAAGTTCCTTGTCATCAAAATACTTAAAAAAGAAATCCCTAGAATTCAACATTGCCAATGCTACATCTGTTTGTGATGACGAACCTCCTCCTAAAGAAATTCCTGCCATACTAGCGAGACCTGAATACCTATCAGCGATACTAGCTAAATTAGATGAACTAGAGGAATTGGCATTTGGATCAATTAAAGTAGCTTGAGACTTATAAACATTGGGAAGAGAGGATGCATAAAAGACTGCAAATATTGCGAACCCAGTAGAAATAAGAATAATAAATGCCTTTGAACTCCAAAAAGATAAAGCGACGTTCTTTAAATTTATTTCATCAGGATTGATGTTTTGTGTATTCATTTCTTATTTTAAGTTATTAAACATGAGAATTGTACTTCAATTATATACTTTTTATATTTAGATTGAGTTATCAAGCCTGTCTAAAGCAATCCAAAAACCCTCTCCTCCATTTTTATGACCTTGCCATATTTCCGGAATGAATGAACTTTTTGGGCAATATGAATTTAAAATATTTGACAATTTTTTAAAATCTATTTCGCCATCACCTACCTGTAAACCTTCTCCGTTAACCCCAGAGGCATCTCCAATATGGAGATGAGCTGTTACTGGTGCAACCTTAGTGGCAAATTCATAAAAATCATAACTAAAGTGATTACAAGCTAACATCGAATGAGAAATATCAAAACACATTCTTAAATCAAATTTTTTACACCAATCAACTATCTCATCTGGATGAACAAAAAGATTTTGATACCTTTGACCTCCAAAATGCCAAGGGAATGGCGCCATAGTTTGAGGAATGATCTCAACACCTTCAGTATCAAGAGATGATAATGAATCTCCAAACCTCATATAATAATCATATAACTCTTCCTTAGGTATTAAATCATCCATTGATATACCTCCAATATTAGCAACAATCAAAGGGGATTCTGTTTTAGGAAAATGCTTTTTGAGATTTCTTGTCATATCAATAACTCTTTGAGTCTCAACCAATGAAATATTTCTGTATGACTTATCTGGAGAGGCTAAGTCCATTAGGTGGCTGTTGGTAAATAATTCTGGAGCATGCACTACAAAATCATAATCATATTTATCTAAATATTCAGATGGATCTAAGTCCAAATCAGAATAGGAAAGATGAAATTCAAATAAATCTGGTTCGACTTTATTTGCATAATACGTAAAATCATGGAATCTTACCGGCAAACCCCATGGATGAAGAAATTTATATTCTCTTGGAGCTTCTCTTTTTCCTTCAATATCGGATTGATAAAAAAATTCTTCTTCTTCCATATCTCTAATTGAAATTTTGCCTAGTAAATCGTTAAATTTTTGAGGTGATAGACCTTGACCTGGACTTGCAACCTTGACTAAATGTTTAGTTATTTTATCACCTTTTTTAATAGGGCTAGCAGCCATGAGACTTTTGCTTAAATTTTCTTTATTAATCATCTGTCCTTGAGACAACTTACTTTCTTTTATGCTTCCAATAGATTTGTTTATTTCCTTTATGCCATCTATCAGTATTTTTAGATCTTTATACTCTAAACTAGCAGCATGATCTGGCCCTTCCATTCCTCTATCGAGAGTAAAATGCCTCTCAATTATCCTTGCTCCCATTGAGCGCGCTGCTAAAGAAATATTTATTCCTCGTTCATGACCGGAGTATCCAATATATTTATGAATGCCCTGAAGTTTTTTAATCCATGCAAGATTGATATCATCTATAGGAGCTGGATAAGTGCTATTGCAATGAAGTAAACAAAATTTGGCATCATTTTCTTTAAGATAGTTTACAGTTATATTAATTTCATCAAGTTCGCTCATGCCTGTAGATAAAATTAGCGGCTTATCAGTCTTTATTAGCTCATCTAGAAGAGGTAAATTAGTTAAATCTGCTGAAGCAACCTTGTATGCTTCCACACCAAAATTTTCTAAAGTTTCAATACTTGGAATATCCCATGGGGTGCACATATAGGTAATATTAATTTTTTTACAATATTCGAAGAGGCCTCTATGCTCTTCTAATGAGAGCTCAAACCTTCTAAGAAGATCAATGATGTATTCTGAACCAAGATCATCTCCAAGTTTCTCAAGCGACTTCTTTCTATACAAAGAGTTCATGTTACGCATTTGAAATTTAACACAATCAGCGCCTGCTTCTTTTGCCATATCTATCATTTTTATTGCATCTTCAAAACTTCCGTTATGATTATTTCCAATTTCAGCAATGAAAAAGCTTGTCTCTGTATCATCAAAATTAAAATTATTTATTGAGAATGTCATATTAATATTTTTTCCTTATAGCCCAACTTTGTAATCCGTCTGAGTCAAAATTAAAGTTAACCACTCCTAGATTTTTATATTCTAAATGCTTCATTAATTTAATTTTATTAGCTGGTTGAACAAAGAATATAAAGAAACCACCGCCTCCAGCCCCTAATAATTTACCACCTTCTGCTCCATTTTTTCGAGCCGAGTCATAAATATCGTCTAAGTATGAATTAGAAATTTTATTAGATAAAGATCTTTTTAGATTCCATGCTTTCTCAAGTGATGCGCCAAATGATTCTATCTTACCTTTGAGAAGAATATCTCTTATTTGATAAGTAAGTTCTACATTAAGTTTTATATTTTTAACTGTTTGAGATTTTTTAGTTTGGTTTTTTTGATCATCATGAATTAAGCCTGAATCATGTGAAACATTAGTATTGCAAAGAACTAAGCATTGAAGAAGCTCATTAGCTATATTTTTATCAACTCTGAGGGGGTGTATCGTATTCTGATCTTCTCTGAATTCAATGAAGTTAAAGCCACCAAAAGCCGCTGCATATTGATCCTGCCATCCACCAGAGATATTAAAAGCAATTCTTTCTGCCTGGTATGCTAACTCAGAAATTTCGTACTTATCCCACTTATCTGATCGAAACTCATTAAAGCAACCAATGATAGATGTCGCTACTGAAGCAGAACCTCCTAAACCAGAACTCATAGGATAATCGCTATATAAATAAAGTTCAAATCCAAATCTTGGCATAATGCACCCGAGCACAGATTTTATTAAGCCGAAGTTAGAGTCTATTTTTAAGAACTCTTGTAAGTCTGCACATTCAATTTTCTCATCTATGTCATAAGAATGTACTATGATTTTTTTGTCGGTTCTTTGAATTAAAGAGGCATGACTATAGAGTGAAATAGTTGTATTTATTACTGCACCGCCATATTTTTTAAAATATCCAGTTATATCTGAACCGCCACCACCAAAGCTTATCCTTACTGGGGCTTTTGACTGAGCATATATCTCACCTTCTTTTATTAGAGGTATATTATCTTTCGTAATAACTTCTAACAAATTTCCTTTTTTATCTAGAACAGGAATGGCTCTTATTGTGCTATCTAATTTTTTTAAAATTCTTTCTCGAGATGACCCTTCGAGCTCATATATGAAATCCTTATTAGAGCATGTTGATATTTTCTTATCTAAAGACTGATTTTTTAGTAAAGCTCTCCTAATATCGCCATCCGTAGCAATGCCATTAACTCTATTATTACTATTTAATGTAAATACTAGTCCAATATTATTTTTATTAATTTTTTTGAGGGCATCACTGATGGTTAAATCTTCATTAATTTGAAAATATTTTATATTCATAGTTCTAAGTTTCCTTTTTCATATAAACTGCAGAATTGCTTGTAGTCCTCAGGTATTCCTATGTCAATTATACTTCCATTTATTAAATATGGCTTTAAATCTCTTGAAGATGCAAGTTTAGGGAAAATTTCTTTTTCTATTGAAAAAGCCACTTTTGAATGATTTAAAAATACATTAGGGTGCATAAAATAAACCCCTGCATTAATTAAGAATTTATCTTTACGTGAAACATCATGACTTTTTTCATTAAATGAGATGATGTATTCATTTTTTATATCAACAGAACCAAATCTTGAGGCATCATAGGCTTCAACTAGACCCACGCTATTAAGATGGCCACCTTCAATTCCCTTAAAGCTTTTGAAAAGCCATGTGTCTGAGTTGGTAATGAGAAATGGATCTTTAATTTTTAGAATTTGAACTGCATTTGCTATAGATCCTCCAGTTCCTAAGGGCACCTTTTCTTCTACAAAATTAATACTAACATCATCAAGCCATTCTTCTTTTTTTAAGCTATCGATATAGTCTTTTATCTGCTGAGCTTCGTAATGAAGTAAAAGAGTTATTATTTTATATCCATCTTCAACCCATCTTCTTAATAGTAAATATAAAAAAGTCTTATCTCCTACAGGCGCCAATGTTTTCGGCGTATTATCCAAGATAGTTTTTAACCTGGTACCAAACCCTCCAGAAAGTACTAATAGTTCTGTAGATTTAGTCATTGACTACATACGATATTGCATCATAAAAATTATTAAAAATTGGGAATTTAATTAAACTTGGATTTGATTTTATTTCTAGTTGTAAGTTTTTTATTCCAGTATTTACTCCTGCCGCCTTGCAACTAAGATTATGAGCCGTCTCTAGATCACAAATGCTGTCGCCCACATAATATAATTGTTGGGCCTCAATCTTATAGTTTTTTAAAATTTCAATTCCAAAATTAGGAGAAGGCTTTCTGTAAACTGAATCTTCACTTGGAGTTTCAGGGGCAATACACACTCTATCTATATCAGATACTTTGATATCCAATAAATTAAATAAAGCTTCATTGCATGCTACAGCATCCGAAAGACTAAAATAGTTTCTATTAATTCCTGATTGGTTGGTATGTATGAAAATTTTTATATTACTTTTAAAAAGAACTTTGAAGGCATCTTTCACTCCTGGGAGCAAACTCACATCACTTGGATTATGCAGATAAGGTATATGTTTGATTAGCGTCCCATCTCTGTCCAAAATAATTGCTTTAATATTCATATTAATAATTGGTACCCGGAGCCGGACTTGAACCGGCACGCCATTGCTGGCGAGGGATTTTAAGTCCCTTGTGTCTACCAATTCCACCACCCGGGCTTATAGGTATCATATTATAGATTCATTTTATTTTAGTTGAAAGAACTCTTTTTAAACTTTTAAATCATTCTCAACTTTTAAGCAAACCTCATGTCCAATTATTGTATGCATTTCCTGAATATAGGCAGTTGAGGACGAGGGAGCATGAAAAGTTGCATCGCAATATTTTTTTATTTCTAGTTCTTTATTTTCACCAGTAAACAAAACAACTTTTATTCCTTTTCGTTTTGCTTCTTCAGAAGCCTTAAAAATATTCTCACTAGTACCGCTTGTTGTGTAGCATATTAATACATCACCTTTACTACCAAGTGTCTGAACTTGTCTAGAAAATACTTCAGAATAACCAAAATCATTTGTCCATGCTGTTATAAAAGATGTATCAACTGTTAATGACATGGCTGCAAATCCGAGTCTTGGATTTTTATGATTAAGTGTAGCGCAATATTCTGCGGCCATATGTTGACTTTCAGCAGCACTGCCTCCATTACCACAAAACATAACTTTATTGCCACTTTTTAAAGCTTCAACTAAAATTGTACTTATTTCCTCTATGCACGATATAAATAATTCTTTATTTGAACTAATTAAATTAGACCTATGGGATATTCTTTCTTCTAAATTCATGTTTATTCCTCACATTATTGTTACCATGCGGTTCTTCCACCATCAATCACAAGAGATGATCCAGTCATATAACTTGATGCATCAGACAATAAAAAAATTATAGCCCCTTGATATTCATTTTTATTAGCCATTCTACCTAAGGGAATTAGATTTTCAATTTTTTTTAGAAATTCATCATTTTGGTTATTCTTAATGCCTCCAGGGAGCAGAACATTGCTTCTTACTCCTGATTCATTCCAGTAAGTTGCAGTATATTTGGTAAGGCCAATCAATGCATGTTTTATTACTGAATATGAGACTGGCTTGAATTGAGTATTTCCTGTTTTTTCATCAACATATAACCTATGATCAGGAGCAATTATACCAAGATCAGATGATATATTAACAATCGATCCATAGCCATTTTTTGACATTACGCCTCCAAAGACCATGGAACAGATGAGAGCACCTTTAATTCCAACATTTAATTCATTATCCCAACTTTCAAGATCATAGCTTTCTAATTTATTATCGTTTTCAAGTTTACTACTAACAGAAGGGTTTAATGCAGCATTGTTAACCAAACCAACAATAGGCCTTTTCTTTTTTAATAAATCTTCTAGGACCTCTTCGATATTTTCTTTTCTTGTTATATCACAGCAATATATATAAACATCTTTATAGCCTTCATTCTCTAGTAAGTATTTGAAATTATTGAGCTCTTCTATATTTATATCAATAAGTGCAACAGAGCCACCATTTTCTAAAATAGCGCGAGTATGCTCCTTGCCCATAAGACCAACAGCGCCAGTTATAACAATAATTCCATTAATATTAAAAGAGGTATTCATAAAAACTATATTGCCCTAGTTTGCCCTCCATCTAGAAGAACTAGAGACCCACATACAAATGATGAGTCTTCGCTTGACAGGAATTTAGCTGTATTATAAATATCAGTTGGTGTAGCAAATCTTGAAACAGCCACATCTTTAAGAGCTTCTTTCTTGATATCAGAGTTTTTATCCTTTAATTTTTTATCCCAAGTTGAGCCTTTAAAAAAAATATTTCCACAGACTATTCCATTTAAACGAAAACCTTTTTTACTTAAAAATTTTGAGAAGTTATTTATATATGCATTTAGAGCAGCTTTAGCAACGGAGTAAGTTACTGGAGCACCAGGTATAAACTCATTTCCACATATTGAAGATATACATACTATAGAAACACTCTTGGAATTTGATGACTTTAAAAGAGCCCTTACTGTATTAACAGTAGAGAAAAAATTTATATCAAAGACTCTTTTCCATTCTTTAATGTTCTCCTTACCAGTCTGGACAGATGATCCTGAGCCAACATTACATACTAAAATATCAATATTTCCAATATTCTTTTCACAGTTTTTAATTAGCTTATTACAATCATTTTCTTTGGTTACATCACAAACCATACCTTTTGCTGATAAGGCTTTTTTTGCTTTTTTTAATTTTAGTGAAGAGGAGCCATTAATAAAAACCTCATATCCATCTTCGATATATAGTTTAGCAAGATGATAACCCAGCCCACTTGACGATCCAGTTATTAGTACATTTCCTTTTTTAGGACTCGACATTCATATATCCCTTAGTCATATTAATATACTTTAGCATTACTTCAAGGTGATTATCTGATTCATCCCTTGCAGTTTGCATTGAGAAATCACCTTTATAATTATATTTTTTTATAAGCTTAAAGCATAACTCAAAATCAGCATTGCCTTGACCTAATGGAACTGTAGTTCCATTTAATAATCTATCCTTAACATGTATATGTTTAATTCTTTCAAAATATGTATCAAATTCCTCCTCAACATCATAGCCAAGAGATGCACTATTACCAATATCATAATTAATTCCATAATATTCAGGTGGGAGTTTGTTAATAAATTTTATAAGATCTTTTGGCTTATAATCGCTCTCAATTGCAATCTCGACATTATTCTTAATTAAGAAAGGTTCAAGGCCAAGCAAGAAATTTATGGCCATATCTTCAGTATCTTTATTAACTTTTGAATCATCAACTAAAGGTATGACAAGAAATTTACAATTAATTTCTCCAAGGTTTTCAATAATTTTTTTTGATATATCGTTTAATTTACTAAGGCGTGAGATCCATGGTGGGTTATGCATTATAAAATCAGCAGTGCATGCCAAGGGTTTAATTTTATATTTTAGCAATTCATCGTTTAACTGACTAACTCCTAAGGAGCTAGCAATTGGGTTTTCCCATATTCTATCTAGGTCAACAGTTAGCTCTATAAAATTGATATTATTACTTGATGCAATACTTAACTCATTCATCCAGTCTTCTCTTGGAAAAGCTTGTATATTATTATTTATAGTATTGACAAGTCTGCCTTGAATAAAAGCTATATCATTCATTATAGATTTTGAGTTTGAACAAGCTCAAGCATGTTTCCTTCATAATCAAGGCAAAAAGCTACTTTAGCAGTCTTTTCATCATTTAACTTTGGTTCATTCACAAATTTGAGGCCTAAACTTCTTAATGAGTCATGCAAAGTATCAAGGTTATCAACATTCAAGGCTATATGATTAAAACCAGAAGACAGCAATTCTTTTGTTCTTTCTTTTGCACCGTGAGAAATATATTGTATTAATTCAATACAAGTGCCGTCTAAGGCATAGCATTTACATGTTCTAGCAATGCCAGACTTTATTCCTGTCAGGTGTTCATAGAAAGTACCTGATTCAACCTGATCAATCTTTGGTTCAAATCCTAAAATACCACTGTATAAATCTAAAGATTTATCAATATCATCAACAATTAGGCCGACATGTCTTAATGAAATCATTATTATTTTTTTGCGACCCCAATCAACATAACTTCACGAGAAAACCTTACCCACTTAAACTTGTCGCTAAAGAATCTTGGAATAAAAATCTGTGTTAAAAAGGAGATAGGATGAAAAAGAAATCTCCATGGACCCCAAAGAATTGGGAGTTGCTTAAAAAAGCTTACATTAATTTCATCAAACCCATGCATATCTAATATATCTCTCATAGATGTTTTCATGAAGGGTGTTCTATGGGTATAGTCCTCAAAATATATTCTGTAGTTATATTCCCATGATGGCGCCATTACAATTATAGTCCCTCCTGGTTTAAGACATCTCTTACATTCTTTAATTAAAATATCCGGGTCATGAAAATGCTCTATAACTGACTTAGAAAAAATAACATCAAAAAAGTTATCTTCAAAAGGCATTCCATTTTTTTCAATGTCAGCTTGAAATAATTTAGCATCTGGACAATATTTTTCAGCAGTATTTGTAAAATCCACACCGAAACCGTCGCAACCAGAATCTATAAAGCCATTAAGAAAATCTCCTCTTCCGCAACCGACATCCAGCAACTTTGAATTTTTTGATATATCGAATCTATTAATTATGTAAGATGCTAATTTATGTGGATAATCTGTTAGAGGCTTACTTTTTTCATCATATATGATATCGATATAATTTTTATTTATAGAATCATTCTTGTTTAAATCCATTTATGAATACTCTCCAATTGTTTCCTCAATTATAACTAATCCCTCAAGCAATGCTTCATCAGTTATGTTTAAGGGTGGTCCTATTTTTATTGATTCTCTTCCAGTATGAACAACCAGCAAGCCTTTTTGCATAAGTTTTTCTGATATTTTAGATGGTATTATAGACTCTGGAAGTCCAGTTTTTGTATTTTTAAATAATATTGCAGCAATCATGCCCTCACCAAAAACATGTGATATGAGTCCATTTGAATTAGTTTTTATATCATTTAATTTTTGATGCAAAATTTCTCCTTTTCTTTTCGCTTCACCAATCAATCCATTATTATTAATTTCATCTAAAACTGCCATTCCTGCATAGCATGCAAGTGGATTGGCTGAATGTGTACTGCTCATATTTCCAATTTCAGGAAGATCCATTACCTCTTTACTTCCAATTACTCCAGATAAAGGATAACCATTACCCATTCCTTTTCCTAGGCACAAAAGGTCGGGTGAAACTTTATAATGCTCATAACCAAAAGCTTTTCCAGTTCTACCAAATCCTGATTGCATTTCATCAAACGTCATAAGAATATTATTTTTTCTACAGAAATCTTCTGCACATTGAACAAAATCTAATGGATAAAAAATAGCTCCCCAACCTTGAAAAGTCTCAAAAATCATTCCACATATATCTTCCTTAGGATTTATTCCTTTTTCTATCAAAGATTTTATTTTTTTATTAAAAAAACTTTCTCCAGATTCTCCTTTGAGAGCCCAAGCATAAGGGAAATCTAAATGATGAATATCATCATCATGATATCCAACCCATTCTTTTTGCTGAAGATTTCCACTCATCATTTGTGCTGCAAGGGTTCTTCCATGCCAGTTATTCTCATAAGCAATGATACCTAGTCTTTTTTTATTTATAGCTTGGCCATTCATTCGCATAAGCTTAAATGCCGCTTCAGTTGCTTCAGTACCTGCTGACATCAAAAAAGCTTTATCAAAATTTGGCCCTGAGAATTTTAAAAGTTTTTCTAAATAATTGGCACGAACTTCACTTCCATATGCATAACATCCCAAAATAGGTTTTTGAAGAGATTTATTCATATATTCTATGACTCTATTATTTGAATGGCCAATATTTGCAAAGAAAATAGCTGAAGTAAAATCAATCCATTTATTTCCCATTGCATCATATACGCTAGAGTCCTTTGCAGAATCCCAGACCAATGGAAGCTGCCCATGCATTGACCTAGATTCATATTTATCAAGAGTCTCTAATATAGCTTTAGTTCCTTCACATGGAATTGAGGTCTTAATTTGTCTATTTTCGGTACTTACAGATGGCACCAAAATTGATTCTCTTGAAAATGTATAAGATGACATTGCTATTGATTAAAAATTTTATTGAGGGTTTTATTACTATTTAATGAATATTCTAAATACTTAAAGTCCTCAGCACAATCAACTTCTGCTGCTTGTTCTGTTATAAATGGAATAGTTTTCTGTCCATGAATATTCGAATATTTTCGTACATGAGATGAGATTAGTATATCTATATAGCCGTTTGGTTGGAAAGTTTTAGGAAAACTTTGTCTGGGAGCATTGTTATCAAGCTGCTGATGATTCATTAAGCCAATCGATTTAAGGTATTTTGAGTCATCAATCTCTAAAGATTTATAGGCAGTTTCTGACATTTCATGAACTGACCTTAACGAAGTACAATTTTTTTCTTGCTTAATTAATTTTATAGCTTTATCCATCAACGCTGGATCTCTTAAGGGCGTCGTAGGTCTTAAATGAGCAATAAAATGAGGCTCTTCGCATTCTTCTTTAAAAAAATTTAAAGCATGATCTACAAAATCAAAATCTGATGAAGTATCGCTTGATAATTTAATAGGTCTAATAAACGGCACTTCTGCGCCATAAGATAATGCTATATCAGCATATTCCTTGGAATCTGTTGAGACTATTACTCTATCAATTAATTTACAATTCTTTGCTGCAGCTATTGACCAACCCAAAAGAGGATGATCATTTAATTTCATTATATTCTTGTCTGGTAAGCCTTTTGAACCTGATCTTGCTGGAATTAATGCATATACTTTTTTCATAATCTATTTTTTTATGGAGGCTGAAGCCGGAATCGAACCGGCGTTAACGGCTTTGCAGGCCGCTGCATAACCACTCTGCCATCCAGCCAATTAAACAGAGGGTATTGTATACTTCTTAATGAAAAATTAAAAAGATAATTTAATAGCTTTTTAATAAACTATTTTTTTTATATTTTATAATAATGTTGTAGCTCATTATAGTTTTTCAAAAATCTAAGATTCCAATGTTAGAAACGCAAAGAAATGCATATTGCAAGAGGAAGATCAACGTAGCCATGTCCAATAATACAAATTTTATAATTAATTTTACTTAGATTCATTATTTAAAAATGTATTTACTGTGTAAATAAAGCCTGTATACAAAGTAATAAAAAGAGAAATCAATAAAAATATGTGCGCAAATTGAATAAGTAGCATATTGTTTAAAGTCAAAGCTAACAGATAGATGCTTAAAGTAAATAGCTGAATTGTAGTTTTTATTTTAGCTAAGAAAGTTACTTTTGTAGCATCACTTTTGTTATTTCTGGCATTAAAATCTCTCAATGCTCCCACCCATATTTCTCTTGTTATTATTGATGAGCCAATAAATCCTATTAAATAGCTATTCATATTAATTGCCAAACCAAATAATACAAATACTATTAAGATTTTGTCTGCTATTGGATCTAGAATTTCTCCCATCTCAGAAGTGGCATTATATTTTCTTGCTAGGTAACCATCAAAATAGTCTGTGATTCCTGCTATAAAAAATAAAATAAGTGCTAAAAAATAGCCATCAGGTGACATTAAAAGTATAAATATAACCACAGCAAGTAAAATTCTTGAAAAAGTTAATAAATTTATAAAGGTTGTCATTATTAGATTTTTTTCTTTATTAATTTGGCTATTTTGGCATTAATACCCTTAACAGTCATTAAATCTTCAATATTTGAAGATTTAATATTTTTTAAACTTTTATATTTTAAAATTAATCTTTTTTTAAGAACTTCTCCGACTCCATCTATTTCATCTAACT
>MDSY01133259.1_pt1 | contig 49495 bp, 42 predicted proteins | sample 811131 | NCBI WGS metagenome assembly MDSY01 (sample SAMN05326643, study PRJNA326480) | marine metagenome | isolation source: seawater | place: Atlantic Ocean: South West | collected 2010 | reverse complement strand
CCTGTTGGGTCGGTTTCTCTCCAATTAGGTCTGAATTTTGCATAAATTCGAATCAAACCCAACCTAGTAGCCAATGAAATGAACATTATGATTATGAAAGCTTGAGGCATAATTGAAAGTGGGAATAGTATGGCGACCCAAGTAACCAGAAGTACAATCCAAATTAGTTCGACAACCAAAGGGCCTTTGTCTGAGGCCTTTTCGGGTTTAGGACAAGACCTTCGGTCATGTCCTTCCTGTCTACAAATGCCGCATTTCCATGCCATTAGGATCACTTTAGCTTGAGAAATCAGGTTTACGTTTGTTCAGAAACGCATCTATTCCTTCTGCGAAGGCTGAAGTTGTTCCCGCTGCTTCGATCAATGTTCTCTCGTGCTTAAGATGTGTTTCAAAATCATTTACGTTTTGAGTCAACAATAGATGCTTAGTCGCTTCTTTGGTATGACTGCCCCATTGCGACCAAACGTTAGCGATCTCTACTGCTCTTTCGATTAGAACATCTTCTGGAACCATTTCATCGATAGCCCCAAGATTGCATGCCTCTTCTGCACTCCAAACTTCATTTTCAAAGAAAAACTTCCTCGCTACTTGCTCGCCAACTAGTCTTGGTAATAGCCAGGTAGTTCCACCATCTGGGGAAAGCCCGATGCCTGAATATGAGGCTGCCATTTTCCCACTAGGACTTGCTATTCTTGCATCACATGCTAGAGCCAATCCTAGTCCGCCACCTGCAGATGCGCCATTTAGAGCAGCAACGAAGATGGTCTCTGAAGAGCGCATTTTCAAGATAAGAGGGTGTAGTATTCCAGTCAAGTGCCTTATCAGTTCCACACTAGTTCCATCATCTATCGACTCTTGGAAGGCTACTAAATCTGCGCCTGCTGAAAAGAATCTTCCTTCTCCCGTGATTACAATCGCTTTACAGCCAATGTGCTCTAAGATTACATCTCTTATTTTTGGAAGAAATTCTCTACTGAAGGATTGAGTGGCCGAGCCTCCAGTTAATTGGATTACAGTAACGCCATCTTTCTGACTTACGTTCATCAAATCACAACTTTACATTGACGTTCTTTAGCCTGGTGTAGAAATTAAGCGCATCCTTTGATTGTTCAATTCCGATACCTGACTTTTTCCAACCGGTGAAAGCAGTCTGGGGGAATGTGATTGGATATTCGTTTATACTGACCATACCGCATTCTACATCTCTTGCGAAACGATGAGCACGGGACAGATTGTTGGTCCAAATTCCATTCAATAGTCCAAACGGAGTGTCATTAGCCAACCTAAGAGCTTCCGAGTCTTCACTAAACTTAGTCACTGCAAGGACTGGACCAAACAATTCTTCTTGGAATAATAGATTATCACTTGAAACGCCGGTAACAACTGTTGCTTCCATGAAGGCACCTTCCCTATCAAGTGCGTTTCCTCCACAAACAACTTCCCCACCTTGCTCTAATCCCTTTGAAAGCATGCTGAGTACATCATCTCTATGAGACACGTGCACCATGCTACCCATACGAACTCCTTTTTCCATTCCCGGACCGACTGGCCACTTGGAAACTTCTGCTACGACCGCTTCAACGAGTTCGTCATGAACATCCTCGTGAACGATTAACCGTGACCCTGCCCAACACATCTGTCCAGCATTCATGAAAATTCCAAAGCAAATTGCCTTAGCACAATGTGCTATGTTAGCATCAGCAAATACGATATTGGCACCTTTTCCTCCAAGTTCTAGAGTTACAGGGGTTAGATTCTCACTCGCTTTAGCCATAACTGCCTGACCGGTTGGAACTCCACCGGTCAAAACTACTCCGTCAACCCCTGGATGTCCAGCAAGTGCGTCGCCAATTAGGCTGCCAGAACCTGTGATGATCTGTAGTACATCCGCAGGTAAACCAACTTCTGCTTCTTGCATTGCTTTAGCCCATGCTAGCAGAGAGAGAGGAGTCCATGATGCTGGCTTAGCAATTACTGTACAGCCAGCGGCTAATGCTGGTGCGATAGAACGGATTGCAAGCTGAAGAGGGAAGTTCCAAGGAACAATGTGCGCTGTAACTCCAAGTGGTTGCCTCAAAGTATAGTTGAGGCGGTTTCCAGGAACTGGGATTGTACTTCCTTCGATCTTATCAGATAGTCCAGAGAAATATTCCAAAGTCCAGGCGCCATAGTTAATCTCACTGAGGGCTTCTCGGAATGTTTTGCCATTGTTTGAAGATTCTAATGCGGCCAGACTTTTCGCATTTGCATAGGTGGCTGCAGCCATCTTCTGTAATACTCGCCCGCGTTGAGCAGGATCCATAGCAGCCCAATCTTTTGATTTTAGAGCTGTTCTTGAGGCGACTACACATCTCTCGACGTCGTTAATGGTAGCCTTAGGCGTATTTGCAATAACCTCACCAGTAGCAGGGTTCAGTACATCAGAGGTAACTCCATCTTCAGCATCACACCATTCACCTGCAATCAACATTTGTTCGCTCGACATAGTCGGGGCGAGGAGGAACTGACTCAAAGCCTCTCCCATCGGGGGTTGTCTTGATTAGCAAGCAGGCCTAGCAAGGTCTGATGGCGAATAAGATAGGTATCGCTGAAGCGACGACAACTAAAGTCACAGGACGTCCTCCGATTTTAGTCCTGATCGCTGGAGCAACGGGAGTTGGTAAATCAACTACTGCTGTGAAAATTGCTAATGAACACTCGTTCGCCCGACTGTTGTCTACCGATGCAATTCGAGAAATTATGCGCACAGTAGATACCACTGATAATCCTGCATTACATCGCTCATCATTCTCACGAGGAGAATCAGGTGATGCAGTTCTTGATTGGCAAGATACATGCAAAGCCGTAGAATCTGGGATATTTGCGACTATTGAGAGAGCACGCAGAGAAGGTATTGACCTGATTTTGGAAGGGGTTCACCTAGAACCAAGTTCTCGACTACTCCGTACATGGCAAGATTCAGGCGGAATTGCAATTGGAATTGTAATGCATGTTGAAGATGAAGCACAACATACTAGTTTCCTCAAGCAAAGAGAAAGTCACTCATTTAGAAATGCAGACCGATACATATCGGCATTGCCCCAGATGCGTTCTATTCAAGAGTCATTGAAGGAAAAAGCAAGATTGGTTGATTGGAATACATTGGACCCAACTAGAGTCAAAGATACTCTTGAAAGAGTAAGCCACTGGCTTGACCTGGCATGGAACGAGTGGCGAAAGCGCAACTGATTCAATTATCCAAGTCAATTTCAAAGGAAATCATCCTAGTTAGAAGAGAGTTGCGATCTGCTGCTCCCAACTCGGCACTTACCGAAATTATTCCATCGGTTTCTACTACTGTAATATTGAGAAGTTTCAATTCAACCCCTCGAATTTCACCGTGGTGTAATACGTCATCGTGAAGAGAGTTTATCGATTTCTCAACACTTTCGACTTCTGAAAGCCCAGAATCATACCATATCTGTGCTCTTGATTCAGTCAGTGAGGGTAGCGATTCTGCAATATCCACGGATGCTTGAATTGAATCATCGCCTGCTGTATCATGAGACATAGAAATCCCTGCCATCTTAACACCGAAAATAGCCATAGATAACAAGGACATCATCAAAACAACACCAGTTGCCAATAACATCTGGCCGCGGTCATCTCCTGTGCCTGAGCGCATCATGAACCACGCTCCCACAAATCTAGACTGATTGTCCATAGATGGTCATCCGCTGCAACTAATCCGTGAACTGTAATTGTACTAGAGCCAGGGTTTGCCACTTCACCATGTGGTTGAGATGTTCCAGAGTCTTTAGCGAGCCAACAATTTGCTTCGGTTCCGATTGCAAGATAGTTTTGTACGAGTTCACAAGCCTCATCCTTTTGACCAGCAGCGAGTAATTCTGCCAACCTTGAGTCATAATTGTCATCACTAGATGGAGTCCCTAGTCCTAGATTTATGGCGTCCTCGCCTGCAAATTGCATTTCAGCATCGATAGATAGGCTCGGTTCATCAGGAACATGAACTGTAATCAAAAATGCTGCAGTCATGAAAAAAAGCCAGAACAAAGTTAACATCTCTAAGATGTGAATTTGTGCGTTTTCATCATTTTGCACACTAAACACCTCAAGGTGAGAATGTTCCCGCTACTGGCTTTAGAGCAGGTAGAGTCGTGATACCAATCAGATCTGGCGTGAATACAATAATGTTGAAACATAACATTGCCATTAGAATCATCATTCCAGAATGCTTCATTCCACTGCTGAACCTTCCAGTAGCCATCAATCCAGCCATTGAACCGTTTCCTAACGCTTGCATCGTTACACCATAATAGAAAATTGTCAGGAAGAACAATGGTTCAATGTTACGAATAACCATGTTTCCTAGTTGTTGGCCTCCACCGGCACTGTCGTCATCTGCAGGTTCTGAGTTTGAACCCGCAATAGCAGGAATGAAAACTTTAGCTAGGACGACAATAACACCTAGGAAAACACCGTAAGAAGTCCAAATAACCGATATATAGGAAGCGATTGTACGTTTTCTTTCACCTTCCAAGAACTTAATTTCACGACTGTCGTTTGCGGCAGTAACGAGAATATCAGAAATCTTACCACCCGCACGGTTTGCTTCAGAAATTAATGAAATCGCACGCATTACAAGTGGTGTACCAACTCTAACTGCGAACATTTCGATGACATCTCCGAACGAAACACCCCACGATAATTGGTCACTCATTTTCTTTACTTCATGATTCAAGGCACCGTATTCACTCGTCGCCAGCGTTTGGACTGCCACTGTCATAGACAGACCTCCCTTCCAATATTCTGCTAAGTCTCTTAAGAAATCAGGGAATTTAGATTCCATTCGATCTGTAGTTACTTTTACGCGGTCCCAATAGAAAGACGCTGGCCAGAAGGTAATGAACCATCCAAAGGCGAAGAAATTAAGGAAAATCGTCGGCCTCAATGACAATCCTCCAAGATTGACCTCAGGCCCAATCCACTGTGATTTGTTGTTCATATATTCTGGAATACCATCATAATAATCCATTTCAATTCGGTAAGATGCTTCTTGAACCATTACTTCTGAAAATATGACGACTTGATATCCTTCACCTTTCTTCATATCAGGGATTTTCAATCGACAATCATCATCTTTGGCATAGGAATTTCCGTCATGTCTAGCAAGTTCAGCGCCAGTTGGGTCATTTATTATGAATGAATAATCAGAAGGTACAGAAGTAGTAATTGAACACGTGGCAACCAGAGGTTGTTCGGGAGTAAACTCTGTTAAATTTTCATCCATACCCGGAACAGCAAATAATTGCCCTAACGAATTAAATTCGATCCAACTTTCTTCAGGCTCTAAGACTAGAATGTCTGCTTCATCTTTTAGAATTGAACACGATTCGTTGTCATTGAAAGATGGAATATAATTCATATCATAACCACATACGGAATTTACGAAAAGAGGTTGTCCGTTAGGAGAAGTAGTGAAATGTGAGTTTGTCAGCCAGAATGTGAATGATGCTAAACCGATGAAAATACTTACTGCAAGAATTGCATACAATTTGGTAAGAGTTGAGTCGTCTTTAGGAAGATCGAGTTTGACTGTTATTTTCTCTTTCTTTTTCGCCATCATCTCACCTCCTATCACATTTCTTGCTCTTTACTAGATGACCACACCAGGAATGCGAACATCACGTGAATCATTGGAAGAGCTAAAAGAACAACAAAGTACAGTGTACTCTCTTCCATCTGGGCACCAGCACCACTAACCCAGAACATAATGACAAGCATAACAATCAGGAACAGAGGCATTGCAACTGCGACTACGATGTATGACTCCGCAAGCATAGCAAGGGATTCAAGGAAATCATGCAACCTAGTGCGGTTTTCACGCATGTAATGTTCAGCACGATTAAGGAAATACAACTTTAGTGAACCTCCCGCTGTCAATGTACCTACCATACCCTGGAAGAATTCGGTCATCCACGGAGAAGCCGCTCTATCAACAGACATTTTCATAGCAGTAAGCAAATCAAAACCAAGTAATGATACGTCACGATATATCATCGCTGAATCATATGCTATTTCTCCATAAATATCTTCATTCAATGCTAATGACCTGAAAATCTTGTGAGGTGTTGCGTTCGCAGCAGCCATTGCTGCGGTGTAAGATGCTGCATATGGTAGGTATTTCTCAAGAGTCTTGCCACGAAGAACAGCCGAACGTCCGGCTGAACCTTTCAAAAACCTGAAGGTTCCAAATGGAATGATAAATCCAAGAAGTACTGGTAGCAAAATCTTAGCAAAGAAAGGGAATGCCATGTATTTGAAGTATGGACAACCACGACTTTCCATAGTTTCATCCACAAGGTCGGCGTTCCAATATTCCCATTCATAACAAGCCACAGCAGTTGATGTATCTGCACGTGATTCATACCAGTCAATTAGTCCGATATCAGGAATGAAAATTGCGGTAAGGAACATACCACAAATTATCGTAACTGCAATTGTTGTAACGAATACTTGAGCCAGATATACCTCTGGCATTACTGGTATATTCCCTTTGACTAGATTAGCCGATAGCACCTTATCATTGCGTGCCCTTTTCTTGAAAGCCTTACCGAGAATACGGTGACAAATCTTCTGCCAAGCAGTTAATTCCATTCATCACCCCTCCTTCAATACACATTTACTGTAATCAGCGAAGACCATCAACCCGTGCTAAGATCTCGTGAGGTCTAACGTAATATTCAGTAATTATTTGGCTAACTTGGTCAGCCTTACGGATATCATTCAAAACCATCCATTCTAGAATTCTTTTACGAGTGCGTAACTCTCTTCGCATCTCATCTTGACTGTAGTTGATTTTAACCATAATCTTCTCTAGAACATATGATTTACCTGAGAATATAAAATCGTCATTAGTTACATTCCATCGGAAAACCTCGTTAGTGATTATTTCCATCGAGTTAGGATCAATACCCACAATTTCCACAATTTGCTTAGTTCTCCTAACACGTCGCCCGTTAATACGAGTCTGAATCTGAATAACACAGCCTTCCAGAGCAGGCAATAATACACGAGGAATATCAATTGGTTTATTCTCTAACCTGTGTACAAGAGATGCTACTGAGTCTGCGTGCACTGTCGAATAAGCACAGTGACCTGTAGCCATTGCTTGGAACAGAACATATGCTTCAGCACCACGGATTTCACCCACGATAATATATTCAGGTCGCTCACGGAGAGCGGCTTTTAGTAACTCGAATTCTCCGATTTCTCCTTCGTTAGATTCTCCACCAAACCCTTGTCGTGTCAATCCAGGAACCCAGTTAGGCTGAGGAATGTTTACTTCGCGAGTGGATTCAATACTGACAATCTTCATCTGCCATGGGATAAAAATACACATTGCGTTGAGAGTTGTTGTCTTTCCAGATGCAGTACCACCCACGAATAGCAATGGAACTTCATTCTGGAATGCAACCCAAAGATAAGCCCCCATAAGTGAGGAGAGGGTTCTGAATGCAATGATGTCACACGGGGAGAACGGATCGTCCTTGAACCTTCGAATACAGAAGGCTGAACCTCTTGTAGATACTTCTCGGCCGAGTTTCATAACGATTCTTGAACCATCCATCAATGTCGCATCCAGAAGTGGGCTTGCAACTGAAATGTGCTTACCACAACGTTGTGCCAATTTGATGACATAGGATTCCAGTTCATGGTCAGTTTCCCATACACAGCTAGTTTCTACAGATTCGAACTTTCTGTGATATGCGAAAATAGGTACGTTTGTTCCGTCTAAAGAAACGTCTTCAACGTTAGCATCGTTCATTAGAACGTCCATCTTTCCGTATCCGACTAAATCTCTTCTCAGATAGTAAAATAGTTTGGATTTGGACTTCTTATTTACCTTCATTCCGTATGCTTTGATGACTTTATCCATCGCAGTACGTAGATAGGCGGTAGGGTCCGCATCTATTTCTTCAATGTTAACAGTCAATGAACGAATAAAAATATCCAGAAGTTCATCTCGCCACTCCTGCTCTTTTTTGTTCAAAGGAGGTTCGATGATTTGGTAAATGATGTTCAGTGTCCTTTTATCACGAACAATTCGAGCGAATGCGTGGGGTGGCATTACGGGATACTTGTCGAGTTCATCGTACATTGCTCGTTGTTGACTACGCTGCTTCTTTTGGCCTCCCTCACGTTTTCTTGCCATACGTACAACCCCCCTAACACCCAACACACGGTTCGGCTCGGTTATGACCTTTCTCCAATGAGGAGGGCCCTACGGGCCCGCTCACAGACTCTTGAGCCAAGCGGTAACTAATTTTGTCAATGCATCAATATCTGATTCATTTGGAAATATTTTGTCTGCTTCTTCAATGAGAATATCCAATCCCCATCCCATTTCTCTAGCATCTCTTTTCTCTAAATCAGAAAGATCTCCATCCTCTGATCTAGCTCTTGAAACTACTCTCTGGAATCTCAGTTCTTTGGATGCGCTAACAGCGACAACCATGAAGTCATTTCCCCAATGGCCAGAGAATACTTCCCTCTCGGCAGTACCTCGTAAACCTTCAATTAAGACCACTGAATTATCAACAAGTAAATCATCAACTGCTGCAATTAGGCGTTGGGCTAAAACATCGTCACCGTGATCGGCTCGCATTTGAGCAGCGACTTCTCCGAAAACATGTGGGGCTTCCGTGATTCCAAGGGCCTTAACTTCTGCTCTGACCATATCACCCATAGAGCGTACTGGAATGCCTTGCGATGCTAAAATCGCTGCGAATTCACCCTTGCCAGCAGCAGGTAGACCACTGACTGCAATTACTAGGCCCATGTTAGGCTCGGTAACGTTTCAATTGTTGAACTCTGCCCTTCCCCACTTGCGGTCAAGCAGTTTCATCAATACAATCGCTGCCGCCACTAGACCAACACTCACTCCAAGTATTCCTTTGAAACCAGCAGCGACTCGCTCATCTTCAAAGACTACTGCTTCGGCGTCCAGTCCTTTATCGCCAACTTGGTCAGCCCAGTTCTCGTAAAATGAGACATCCCCTTGGGTGAATGAAAGAAGGAATAGCGCCAATAAGGGAATTACAGTTCCAAGCCAGAACCAGGCCATTATCTTAGCATCAAAAATCGCCTTGTTAGGGGCGAGTCCCATCAAAAAGGCAGTCAGACAAACTATGTAGATACTGTTTGCAATCATAACTACCAAACCAACAGGAAGTACGGCCCACTCATCAAGTTTCCATGCCATCAGGCAAAGGAAAATAACTGATATCCAAGTTGTTGCCAAAAAGTAAACGGTAACTTTAGCACGTATTAGTTGAGGTACACTCAATGGTAAGCCATTCATGTGTTCGGGAGAATCTAGGGCTGTTAGCCATGAATAGAAATTGAATCCAAAAAATCCAAGGAATGGAGCGTAAGATAGTAAATTTATAGGGATTGGTGCTTCTGCAAAATCAACTAACCAGGCCATCAATAATAGAACGATTAGAGGTACTGAATAAGATACTATCATCTTCTTTAGAGAACCTGAACGAATCAAGTCAACTGCTTCCTTTGCTACTAAAAGACGAAGCGGTCCGTTTCCAAGGAACCTGAGTCTATCCCATGCCGGAATCAGGATTTCTTTCTTAGGAACCACCTTGACTTCAAAATCGTCTCGAACTAATCTTGAGGCCATCCAAGCCAAAAATATCGAAGCCGAAATTGCAGGTATTGCAATTAATATTCCATTTGGTTGTTGTGTAGATAGGCCCCATAGGAAGTATTGTCTTGGAAATATACCTAACCCTAGGGCGGTACCCAATCCGATTACGAACAGCGGAGTAAGACGGCTAAACCAACCCCCCATTAGCCAAAGCGAAGAAGCTATGAACGAGAAAGCAAGACCCTGAGCAAGAGTTACTACCATCGCAATCCAAGTACGAGGAAGACTACTAAATTCGAGAGGAGTGCTGACTGAAGTGAAACTTTCCAAGAGAATACCGATTGCCATTCCTGAAATCACAGGTGTCAAAATCAACATTACGTAATATGATAGATCTTTCATGTAATACGCAAAATGCGCAGTTGGATTTGTTAATGGTTGAAGGGCTGGTGATGCCAAAATATAATTCTTATTTCCAGTTCTTGCCAAGACTTTCTCTCGACCAAGGAATGCAAATGAACCCATTCCTAAACTGAACAACAACAAAGGTAGGTGTAAACCAATTCGCATCTCGTCCCAAGAGAAACTTTTGTTCTCGGAAAGAGCGTCTGCGCCTTGGGCTGCCCCCTCTCCGACTAAAAATTGCAGACCAATCGTTGCAACCATAGTGACAAGAGACACTAGAAGTGGGAATAATAGAATTCTTCTTTTCTTTGCGAAGTCTAAATTCTCACGGTACTCTTCAATGAACATTACTTTGAAAGTTGCAGCAAATGCACTAATGCCAACCAATGGAGTATTGAGATGTGAACCACCACCTGCTGAACCGAGATTATCCGGTACGGATGTGCCCGATGCATCGGACCAATCTCGGCTACTAATCGATGCAGGCAGAACTATTCCTCCTCTTCCGCACCTACGTCACTCTGTCTTTCTGCTTCTTCAATCGAATGTCCAACTAGGCGAATAAATACATCCTCAAGTGTTTCGCTTTGAGAAGTTTTTAACCCCTTAACAGTGCCTGCTGCCAAGACCTTACCATTGTTGATAATAGCCATTCTATTACACATTCTCTCTGCCATTTCTAGAACGTGAGAACAAAGGAAAATAGTCCCCCCATTAGCAACCATATCGAGTAACCACTGACGGCATTTCCTTTGATAAATCGGATCTAAGTTTGCAAATGGCTCATCCAAGAATAATAATCGTGGTTCATGGATAAATGCAGAAGCTAACATCACTTTTTGACGTTGCCCTTTAGAGAGGTCTTTACACATTGTGTCACGCTTTTCTTCAAGACCAAACCAATCCATCCAATACTCAACTTTGTTATCTAAATCTTGCACGCCCCGAAGTTTACCAACGAATTGTAAAAACTCACCTGGAGTAAGATATGACGGTGGGGATTCGGATTCTGGAACTATGCCGATATTCGCTTTGAGTTTCTGAGGGTCTCTGGCAGCATTGATCCCCAACACTTCAACAGCACCGATACTTGGACGCAATTGCCCGGTTAGTAATTTTATGAAAGTGGATTTACCAGCCCCATTTGGTCCGAAAACTCCGAAAAATTCACCAGAACTTACCTTCACATCTAAGGGATGTAGGGCAACGAAATCACCATACCTCTTACCTAAATCTTTAGCAATCACCAACGACTCATCGGGGTCAGGCATATTACTTCCTTAGGCATCTTCGTCTTCAATGTGTGCTTGAAGGTTGATTTGTCATGACTTCTTCGGGTGGTACATGAGCGGCGTTGTAATCATTGATGAAATCCCTTGCGAAAGCGGCGAGGGCGTAATTGCGAAAGTGACAATAAACCGTCCAGACAAACTAAATTCTCTCAATCAAGAAGTCATTACAGCATTAAAAGAAATGTGCTCTTGGGCAGAGAGTAATGACTCAGTACGATGCGTAGTTATCACAGGAGCAGCCCCTAACCCACCACCTGAAGGAAAGCGAATGAAACCAAAATCGTTTGTTGCAGGTGCGGATATTACAGAATTTGTGGGAAAGAATTCGGAAGAGATTAGAGAAATATTTAGCGGTAATGCTATCGAAGCAATCTGGAATTTGACTAAGCCAACTATCGCTATGATCGATGGTTTTGCACTTGGAGGTGGATGTGAAGTCGCATGCTCATGCGACATAAGAATCGCAAGTAGTGACGCCATCTTTGGAACCCCTGAGATAAAACTCGGATTGATTCCAGGATATGGTGGGACTCAGAGACTAGTCCACCTAGTTGGATATGGTAAGGCCATGGAGATGATGATGACCGGTGACAATGTAGATGCAGATGAGGCATACAGAATTGGAATTGCAAATCAATTGTGCAATCCAGATGAATTAGAAGAGGTTACTATGAAAGTTGCACAAACGATTGCATCAAAATCAATGTTAACTCTTCGTGTAGCTAAGAATACTATTCGAGCAGCAATGGATAATGGAATAACTAAAGGTGTCGAGATAGAAGCTGAGAATTTCGCAAATCTTTTTGATACTGAAGACCAACAAATAGGTGTCGATGCATTCCTAAATCGGGAAACTCCTCAGTGGAAAAACCGCTGATCAATCTTCGGCCATTTCGTCACGAAGTGCCGCTAAAGCCCCCGATGCACCAGGTGGAGCGGGCAGAGGTGGAAGACCTAATTCAGCAGGAGATGGTAATCCTTCGGGTAATGGCATAGCTGTTTCACTAGAGCGAACTGATTCAACCGCTACATATCCAGAATCTAGTGGAACTCGTAGTTTTAGAATTTTAGAATCGTCGATACGAACAAGAGTTGCACCGTATACGTGACCTGCTTCTGCTGTTGTTGGTTCAATCAAAATCTCATGCCCGTGATTCTCACTTTGAATAAGACCGACTAAGTCTTCGCCTGAGGAATGCTCTTCCCACATCTTAGCAGTTGAAGCCCTGATTTCGGCCATTTGGTCACGGCGACGTTCTTCGATTCTTGCTCGAATACGATCATGGCGGTCCATTTTTTGATTGATGTGGGCAGCAATATTTGCGTCTTCGATTGATTGTGGAGACACTTCTACTACGAACTCATCTGCGACGTGAACTGATTCGATAGAAACTTCGACCTCTTCGAGTTCATCATCTGGTTCAATTGTGACCATGTTATCTTCATCTTCAGACTGAGAAGCCATAACTTTGGCCATCTTTCTTTCTCGTAATGATGCGCCATCCATGTCATCTTTGGTAATAACTTCAGGAATATCAACTTTGGAATCTGAGTCGCCTTCTGATTCAAACGTAACTACTCGCGCTTTTTTTACCTGCACAGTAGGTTTTGCATCTCCTAAGTACACCCAAATGATTGCTAAAATCAACGCTGCCCCTACTAATGCCCAGCGACTATTCTCATCGAATTTACTCTGCATAGTGAAGAAGACACCAAGGTCTACTATGAGCAGAATGAATACGACAAGTCTGGACATTAACATGCTGCTCACCTCAACCCAATACGACCGCATTCAAGAATATCACCCTAATATGTCGATAGTCGAAAGCAGACTTGAAAGGGCTCTGCGGCGGTGAGAATAGAGTTGTTTATCTTCTAATGAAATACCTCCAAATGGCATGCCATGGGTACTAGTGGCTCCTATTTCGCCTACCTGTAATGCATTACCGCCCTCATCTAAATCCGCCGGAATGAATATCGGATCGAAACCAAATCCATCACCTTCGACAGCGCTATGTGAAATCCGACCTGGACATACCCCCTCTGCGACAGTAGTTTGCCCATTATGATAGAGAACAGCAACCGCTCTAAATTCAGCACTACGTAGATTTCCATCTTGTATCGGGTTTTCACTAACTAGGTGGTCCATCAATTTCAAAACTCCTTGAACACCTAATGTTTCTAGAACATAAGCAGAGTATACTCCTGGGAAACCATTCAAAGCATCGACGAATAAACCAGCATCCTCGACTAAAATCATATCATCAGGATTAGGTAAATGGGGGATTGCTTGCTCTATTTTTGAAAGTGCAACTATTTCCAAATCATCCGCTTGGGGCTCATCGGCTTCAAATTCGAACTGCTTTACTGGTATTCCAAAGCGAGCGAAGTGCTCACTAGCTTCAGCGACCTTTCCCTGATTACTGGTCATAAACCATATGGTCATAATTGGCTCTTGTAATGGGAGGCACTTGAGGATGATTGATAGAGCCCCCCCTCAAGGAGGGGTTTGTGAATTCATATCTCTTGGTGGCTTTGGGCGGAGCAATAGGGGCCACGCTTCGATTCGCAGTTTCAGAAATTATCGATACACCTCAAGGAACATTACTAGTAAATGCCCTAGGTTCTTTACTTCTAGGAGTATGTATGGCTGCGCTTGCAAATGAGATTATTTCTAAAGAAATGACCTTACTATTAGGAACTGGCATTTTGGGAGCATTTACAACCATGTCGACTTTCTCTTTCGAAACTATGGAATTATGGAATGAGCAGCAAACTAAAGCGATTGGATATGTATTGCTAACAATGATCATTTGTCCATTCTTGGCTTATGTCGGATGGGAAGCGTTCGACACTACTGTTTGATTGAAAGCATTCGTTCTAATGCTACCTTTGCTCCATTCTGAATCGATGGTTCTACAATTACTTGATTTGGAACCTCTCCATCTACAAGTCTTTCAATAACATCCATCAAGTACACCGGATGAATCATGTACATAGTTGAGCAAGGACAAACTGTTGGCTCTAAACACTGAATGTTCAGATTTTCATGTGCCGAATCTAGTCTAGCGACCATATTGATTTCAGTGCCGACTGCGATTTTAGTACCTGGCTTTTGTTTTGCTACAAACCTACGAATAAACTCAGTACTACCATTCGCATCAGCTGCTTGAACTACATCCATTGGACATTCAGGATGAACCACGACTAACCCATCTGGGTTTTCAGCCCTGAATTCATCTATCTGCTCAACTGTGAATCTCTTGTGAACTGAGCAGAAACCATGCCATAATACAATCTTTACAGATTCAGGTAACGTATTTTCTTGACCAGGAGTCCATACTGACATCTTTTCCAACGGTATGCCCATTGAAACCCCAGTATTACGACCAAGGTGTTGGTCTGGGAAAAATAAGACTGCACCATTAGGGCCCGCTCTGTCATATGCCCATTGTAGAACACCTGTTGCGTTGGAAGATGTGCAAACAATACCACCATGCCTTCCACAGAAATCTTTCAACTCTGCAGCACTATTCATGTAAGTGACCGGAATTAAACATGATTCTCCATCTTTAGCAGTAGCAGGATCACTCAGTCCGGACTTTGCAAGAATGTCCTTCCAGGCTATTTCCACATCATCAAGTGCAGCCATATCAGCCATCGAACACCCAGCACGCATGTTTGGAAGAATTATCCTCTGCTCGTCAGAGGTTAGAATATCTGCAGACTCTGCCATAAAGTGGACGCCACAGAAAATGATGTTTTTTGCATTAGATTGGGCTGCCAATTCGGATAATAAGAAAGAGTCCCCAAGCAAATCTGCATGCATTACAATTTGGTCTCTTTGGTAGTGGTGTCCAAGAATCAGTAGGTCTTCGCCCATCTGCTCCTTTAACTCCGTAATGCGTTGCGCTATTGCTGCTTCCTCGGGACCCATTGCGTCATTGGTAAAGTCAATGGCGCACATCGGCAATGACATTGTCATAGGTGTGCCTCGGTTATCGGTGTAGGCACTCCTTTTTCAAGCATACACCACCACCGCTCATTCAATGCAGGCATGGAAAAGCGGGCAAAGGCTCCATCTGGGCGCTGAAGCCGAGGTGACTTCTGGAACATGGTTTGGAAAGCCTGCTATCTTGAAAAAGCGGAGACCAAGAGGCTGGAGGCACCCAGATTTAGACCGCAGCTTAACTAAAAAAAGAATGACAAACGAAGTCAAACTAACTACCTGGTTAGCAAACATTGGCGCTCCAGTCCCAGCAATCTGGGATGTCGACATGGAAGAGGGCTCAATCATAATGCAAAGAATTGAGGGTAAGCCATTAATCGAAGTTTTACGAGCCGGTGAACATGATGATAATTTACTAAGGATGGTAGGTAAATCGATCCGCTTTTTTCACAGGAACGCTGTAAACCATGGAGACCTTTCAACCAATAATATCCTCATTACTGAAGATAGAAGTGCAGTATTGATCGATTTGGGGTTGTCATCGAGAGAATATGAGTTAGAAGGTTTTGGAATCGACTTGCACGTCTTACATGAAATTCTCAGAGCAAGTCACCCTGAAATTGACGATGCTATGGAACTAGTTCTAGAAGGATATCTTTCTCTAGATAATGAATTGGGAGAACCTAGTTGTGCACCTGGAGGTACTCCCCCGAGTGCTGCTGATGTTGTCAAAAGGCTAGAACAAATCATGAAGCGAGTTCGCTATCATGGTGGCTGATTTTATTTGCTTCGTTTTGCCTTTGAACTAGGTTAATGAAAATCAAAGCGAATACTAAAATTACTCCGAACTTTAGTATGTTTGAAGCATAAGGCTGCAGTTTGGGATCTTTAGGTTGTACCTCGACGCTAATATCTCCATTACCATCCAGTTGCTGATAGACATAATGGTCTTTCAGTACCATCGGACCCCACTGGTCTAATTCATCAGCAGTGAGTTGCTTTGTTAGTCCACTATTAAGATCATGAATCATAATCTCTCTGTCTGATTCTTTACTTGTTGCATTGCCTGGATCAATATTTCGATAAGATGAGAACATCAAGATACCATGACCCATATGGGGGTCGAATACTGCATATTTTGGGTCAGAGATGATTTGGCTTTCTCCAGAAATCGTGTCAAATAATAATAATCTAGTAGTTGCATTAACATCTATTGTCACTGCTAGTTTATTCTCATATAGTGCGATGTCAGTTATTGTTGCATTAGTAATGTCAACGTTAAACCCTGATTTCTCTAGGATTTCATCTTCCACATCATCTGCGGTCGCATTTACATGAATTGCAATCAGACCAACTTCATCAACCAACCCAATGTGAACCATGTCTGTGTCGCTAGCAAATACCAATGCGATTTGGTCTTCTACCGATTCGAATAACAGTACAGAATCTCCATTTGGCGCTGAATGTCCAGACATTTCTTCTCCTGTAAATGACCAATATTTTATCTGCCCGTCTTCGATTACTGCAAACCTATCATCTGAAACAAAACTAACTTTACTCGGTGAAACTACAGCGAAGTTGGTTTGAATAACTTCAGGGCTGTTCAAATTAACTAAAACTAATTCAGTTGCATTGGCCATCAAAAGCATATCACCTCTGATATCATATGTTGAATTTTCATCAAGCACGGGTTGAACAACATCGATTTCAGATTCTAAATTAGATAAGTCGTGTACTACGACTAAAGCCGCTTCTCCTCTATCATCTAGGGTAACAAGCCAACCATCAGCAGCAGCAACACCTACAGGAGCATCTACTCCTCCCGCTGGAATGGATTGATGAGTCAAATCCCAAGTTATTACACCTGCAACTACTATCATTACCACCGTCAGCAATACACCAGTCTCTTTGCTGGAAGGCCTTGTATAGCGAGATACTACTTTGGATGTTCCTGATTTAATCACACCTAGTGCTCGACGTGGATTTGTGAGTAGAGTTGCTAGCCTAGCGTTTATTGTTCTCTCGTCAAATAATCGCCACAAAGGGTCTGCCAATTTATTGGCTATACTAACTGCAATAGCTGCTACTATCATGCCGCCAATGATATCCATGAACCAATGTATTCCAAGGTAAAGAATACAGAATGCTGTGAGCAACACGTAAACGAAAACTATTCTACGATAGGTTTTCCATCGCCCATCACTATCAAAGCGAAGAAGACAAAGCCATACCGCAAATGGGAACCCAATATGTAAACTCGGCATACCATTGGTCAGAGGATCTATTCTGTGGAACCAATCATTAATTTCGGGAGTGTGATTATACGCTAAGGTCTCCATCCCTGGAATGTAATTTCCAGTAACATGTACATTGAAGAACAAATAGAATGGTATGGCAAGGATGTAAACCCAAAAAATGGTTAGACTGATTCTGTCGGCCATGTATCTATCATCAAAATATGCGAAGTAGAAAATCGAAACATAACAAATGACCATGAATCCTACCACGTAGAAATGTGTCATGAAAGAGGTCAACCAATCTGACATGAATGTTTCTTGGACCCATAGCGCCATATCTCCTTCAATTGCATATATCCATGGAGTCATGTTTAGCATTCCATCAGTATTTGCCATCAAAATACGGTCGATTTCGTCTAAGAAATCTTTAGCATTGTAAATGAGTAAAACCATTCCAAAATGTAACCAATAGCGGCGCAGGAAGTCAATAAAACCATGAGATGTGACTTTCGCCCAAGGTGGTTTTACCAGAGGCATTAGGAGAACTCCGATAGCCAATGCGGAAATCAACCAAGTGAGATATATTCCATCCATGGCTAGACCTCTGATTGATATCGTGAATGGAGGACATACAAGTGCGTTACTACAGTAAATGCGTCCTTACAGGGCGTTTTACCATGCTCCGTGAACATAGGCCTTGCCATTATCAGGGTCTTGTTTTTGTCCGAGTCGCCAAATCCGTTCAAACCTGTGAATGCCAGATGAGCAACCGCTAGTCCATTCAAAGGACAGAGCATAGTGACCGACTGGTCGAACTGTAGGTTTTTCTCGTGGCAACTTCTCGATATTACGACGAAGTATCATTGATGAATTATCACTATTGCGTTGTGGAGAACATTTTGCACAAGGGCAAGCATGTCGTAAATTATCGTAAGTTACCTCGTGCTCAGTCCCATCAGACCAAGTTAGATGCATGTCGAAATCCCTGCGTTCTAAACGATTTAATTCCGGAATTTCCATGCTCTGCACCTCAAATAATTTCTAATCCGCCACTAAGAGGGGCTGATTCAACTCTACTCTGAATTTGTGCAACTACTTCAGCGAATGCTATTGCAGAAGCACCTTCAGGATCTGATACAATACGATGAACTCCATCGTCTCCGCCTCGTACAAATCCGGGGTCAAACGGTAATTTACCCAGGAATGGAACACCGAACTCATCTGCCGTTTTCTCACCGCCTCCTGCCTTAAAAATGTCAAGAGTTCCAGACCAATTCCCATTTTCATCTGTAATTGATTTGATTGTTTTTCCGCCCGGTGCTGCAAGTTCAATTTCAGTTCCAGCCGGTGCTTTTCCATGAATGGTGTAACCACTCATGTTCTCTATCACTCCAATTACGCCAACCTTTAGTGAATTTGCAAAAGTTATAGATTTTCGTGAATCTAGTAGAGCGACGTCCTGCGGAGTAGTTACAATAACCATACCATCAATATCTGGTAAATTTTGAGCAACTGTAAGCGGCTCGTCAGAAGTTCCAGGTGGGAAATCAATAATCAAATAGTCCAAATCTCCCCATTCAACATCTCCGATAAATTGCTGAATTGCACCTAACTTAATCGGTCCACGCCAAACAACTGGTGTATCTTCGTCTTCTAGTAAGAAGGCCATTGAAATTACTTTAACTCCAAGATGGCCTTGAGCAGGGTGGATTCTTCCAGACTCTACATTCAGCCTTCGACCATCAAGGCCCATCATCTTTGGAACGTTTGGGCCTGTAATATCAATATCTAATAATCCGACCTTTAGGCCCTGTTGCGCCAATGAAAGTGCGAGACCTGTTGCAACTGTAGATTTGCCTACACCGCCTTTACCTGATAGAACCATGATCTTGTGTTTTATCGCTTTCCCCATTTCAGAGATAGACATCTTTCTCCTCATCTGGTTGTAAGCCGCTTCCATCTTCTTCTGGTCTTCAGGAGAGGCAGGAGCAGGTGCTTCTCCGGGATTGTTTACCTGGACAGGTGAGTCAGCCATCATTTGACTCGGCGAGTGTGACATACTTCAACCCTTTTTCAGTTAGAACGTGCAATATTACTGCACCAAGCACCCAGAACCCAATTGTAAAACTGAGATTCATTCCAGCATAGGCCCATCCTAATCCCGCACTTAAAGCAACAACTGGGACTCTAGCATGGCGTATATCTCCTCCCAAAAGATGGAGACAAAGTCCGCAAAACATAGTCTGGAAAGTGATGATCGATGCAATGATGCGAAATAGCAAGTCGAAATCGTTTGCTGCAGCAAGAATATGGGAAATAAAGAGGCATAGGTAAATCGCCGAATATGCCAGTACCGACTTCCACATGTATTGAGGCTACATGCCATTGGTTCATATGTCTCTTCTGTCCACAGACTGTCATGCGTCTACTCTTCGTATGTGTTGGAAACTCCTGCAGGTCACAAATGGCAGAAGGTATTGCTAGGAGCCTTGGCCATGATGCTGCAAGTGCAGGAACACACCCAGCTAGTAGTGTAAGCATCAATGCTCTAAAAGTTCTAGAATCAAAAGAAATCTCCACAAATGACCTTCACCCAAAATTAGTTGATGAAATCGATTGGCAATCCTATGACTTGGTAATCTCGATGGGATGTGGAGTTAATTGTCCGATGATTAGAATTGATCAAGATTGGAATCTGGAAGACCCTGTAGGTCAATCACTCGAAGTATTCGAAGAGTGCGCCACAACAATCGAACACAATATTAGAAATCTCAATCATAGTTAACTTTCATCAAACCCGGAACAATCGGTACCAATGATAACATTTCATCTGCGATTATTTGAGCCTCTAGATTGATTTCTTCCACGAGATTGTCCACTATTTTGGCGGCCCTGATCTGAATTACCATGTCTAGGTCGAGAATTATGCTTTTTAGGTTCGTTTCTCGAACCTTGAGAACTTCTATTGTTGGTTTGCTTTTTCTTTGATGATTTATTTTCCTTGATTTTACCAGGTTTCTGACCTGCTTTAGGTATAGCTCCCACAAAGTGGAAGTCGTGTTTGTCATCAACTGGAATTTCATAATCAATAAGTTGCTGAATTCCAACCAGATATCCTGATTCAGAATTATCACAGAACCCGTAGGCTATACCTGAACGCCCGGCTCTTGCCGTTCTTCCTATACGATGAACGTAACTTTCCGGTTCATTGGGTAAATCATAGTTGAACACATGAGTTATTCCCTCAACATCGATACCACGACTTGCTATATCTGTTGCAACTAAAATTGGAATCCTTCCATCTTTGAAACCAGCCAATGCTTTTGTTCTTGCTCCTTGACTTTTATTTCCGTGAATTGCTGCTGCGTTTATTCCACTTTGATCTAATTGCTTTACCAAACGGTTAGCACCGTGCTTAGTTCTAGTAAATACGATACCGCATTTGACTTTCTCTTCTTTTATTATTTTGACTAATAATCTGCGTTTATCCGCTTTGCGTACAAACATTATCTTCTGTTCGATTCTATCGACAGTGACTTCTTTTGGACTGACGTCAATCATAACCGAATTGTTGAGAAAAGAACCTGCTAAGTCTGCAATTGAGTTAGGCATGGTCGCACTAAACAACAAATTTTGTCGACGTTTCGGGAGTAATTTTAGGACCTTCTGTATATCTCTAATGAAACCCATATCCAACATTCTGTCCGCTTCATCTAGAACGAAGAATTCTACCTTTCCTAGATCGATGTGACCCTGATTGATTAGGTCTAGTAAACGACCAGGTGTAGCCACTAGAATATCGAGACCTTTCTGCAGTGCTCTTACTTGCGGGTTCTGTTTTACACCACCGAAAATCACCTTATGCCTTATGTCAAGGTTTTCACTATATGCAGAAAATCGTTCATCAATTTGTGCTGCTAATTCTCTTGTTGGTGAAAGAATAAGTGCTCTTATGTGCCTTCTACCTTGAGGTTTTGAGCGGCTCATCACTTGAAGTACCGGTAAAGCAAACGCTGCTGTTTTTCCGGTTCCGGTTTGTGCAACACCCAGTACATCTCTGCCGGCTAGCAATGGAGGAATCGACTGTACTTGAACTGGAGTTGGCGTGGTATATCCTTCCGATTCTACCGCTAGTAGAAGTTCTTTGGAAAGACCGAGTGATTCAAAATTATTCATTAGATTATCTCCGATTGAAAATGGCAAAAATCGAAATTCTTCTTACCAGAACATAAGACTGTCCTCCTACTCAACTTAAACAAGATGGGTAGTTTCAACTACAATCATTACCATTGTAGTTCAATTCTCATTGAGCGGAGAGTGTATTGAATAGGGATACTGAATCCATTTTAAGACCATGGAATTAGAGTATCTTGATAGAAGATGGTGCGAGAGCCGGGACTCGAACCCGGGTTCAAGCGTTGGCAACGCTCGGTGATAACCACTACACTACTCTCGCAAGTGTAACCCTCGGATTGGACAGAGGTATAAACCGTTGTCGATGGTAAAAAATGCTCTATTCAAGCATCTCCAAAGCCGCCTAAGCCACCTTCTTCATCAGACCCGCGCATAACATAAATTGCAGCACCAGCAATTACCAGAATTCCTAACCCTGCTAAGGCAATGTAAGTTAGAGTGCTACTTGAAGGCGCTGAGGTTGAACTTGGACTATCCGGTTCAACCAACACGATTGGGACTGACTCTTCAGCGGTCTGGGACTGATAAGAATCCATGGCTTTGACAAGAAGTTCATGAGATCCCAACGCAATATGTTTCTTGATTGTAATATCACGAGAATAAGTTCCATCACCATTTGATGACAATGTATACCAGACATTCGATTGGCCCGGAGGTGCTAGGATCCCGAGTTTCACTTTGACCCAGTTTAGCCCATCATGGTCTGCTACGGTTATTGTCAAACTATATTCAATATCCTCGTCCCCTAACTCAATCGTTCGTAAATCTCCGATTACGATTTGTGGTGGCTCGTTAATTACCGTTATTGTGATGGTTTCATCGTTTTCAGACGGTATGTGATGAAGCCCTGAAGATATTGTTTTTTCAACTGTTATAGACGATTCAAATTCATCTGTTAATCGTAGTTTCAAATCGTGTACTCCAGGACTCATCCCCCCTGGTATCTCCACTTGTCCAGCCCATATGTCGCCCACACGATTTAGTTGTGAAAGGTCGCCTCCGTAATCTCTCATGTCAACAGCGACCGAGGAAACTCCATGTCCATCGAATACTTCTGCATTAATTATCAACATCTCACCACGTGCGATAATAGAAGGTACAATTTCGAACGAAGTCATTCTTGGTGGTTGATTAAGGACTGTAATATTAGAAGAGGCTGAATCTGAGGCATCAAAGATATCTGTAACTGTGGCACTAATTGGAAGTTCACCAAATTCAAGTCCAGGTACTGAAATTTCAGCTGTCCAAATGTCATCGCCAATCACCCTATCTCCGGAAAGGCCTTTGTCGTTGAGAGAAATACTCGTACCGCCGATTGAACTAATATCTGCGATTACAGATTCAATATTGAAATCAATGTCTGTTACTGTAACTTCAAGATAACCTGGCGCTCCATTTTCACCAGTAACGACTCCTTGAGCTAGGGCTATCAATTCGATACTAGGATCGCTGTTGTCATGAACTGAAATTATCGAAGGAGATAATACACGATTTACAGACTGATTCTCTGTCAAGTTCACCATCTGTTCATCTTCTCCAAATTCAACTTGGAATGCCCGATTTATCGCTACATTAAGACCCGAAAGTGGACCGTCAACAATCAAATTTCCATTCGCGGTTCCTGAAACTTCGCTCGAATAAACCCCATTCCAGGCTACTGTGTCTACCATGTGGCCGTCCATGGAAACTGTTTGAGTTTGACCAGCTGTAACTGTTAGTGTCATACCATCTTGATGATCTAATGTGAATACATCACCTGTAAGTGCATCAATGGGAGCAAATCCAGATTCTCTGCTAACTGTTGCTGCGCCAATTCCTTCTTCGACAGTTGGGGCTTCAGGCGCATTTTGAATTGGAGAGTTAGAATGGATTTCATCTCCACTGCTTGGGTCCGGACCGGTCTGGCTCCAAACGGTCCTTATCGTACGGTTTTCCCAATCTGATTGTTTAGCATCATAAGACCAAGATTCGTTATGGTGCGCACCTGCTCCCAAATTAGAATTTGGTAATGCAGTTATTCCAGTAAGATTGAACCAATCTTCTTGGTGAACTATCAATACGTCATATGACACACCGCTATCGTTTACCTGTGTAGTATAATCTTCAATAGTCCTCACTACGCCAAAGTTACCCTGTGCATCTCCAGTAATTATTCCATCAACATGGAGGTCATCAACTGTAACAAAACCATCTACCTGTTCCTGGTGGAAGTCATAGATTGTGCCATTTATTTGCACACTAGCGTTTTCATCATCACCTGAAAAGCCGAATGTTCCATGTCCAATCATTTTGTTCAAATGATCAGTGCGCTCTCCATCTTCCCACCTGTCTAGGGATTCGAAAGTATCTAGGGAAATATCCATACGACTATCATTATTCTCGAGAATTAAATCTGCTGTAGCTTCAAACTGTGTATGCGAAAGCCTGCGGGTTCCATTAGAGTCCCAGGTTTCTATCAACAAAACTGCTAATTCACCACTAAGGTCCATCGTTTCATCATCTGTTTCAGAGAGTACAGAAATAGAACCATTGGCTTCTAACCTGAACCTTTCATCTATGATTCCATTAACTGTTGAACGATTAATCCAAGCATCACTAACGATTCCATCGATGTCAACAACCCCTTCCTCTCCATCGGTTTGCAAACCAATAATTCCGTTTCCTCTAGCATCGAAGACTTGGCCGGTCATTATTCCATCAACCGTTGTTTCATTTTTCCAAACCGAATCTAAATCTAGAATTATTGATATGCCATTTTCTGCTGTATTAGAAAGGACGGTCAGGGTGCCATTACCCATTTCCCAAGACTCTAGAGTGTTGCCAATTCGTTGTTGCCAACCTTGTCCATCAAAAACCAGAATATATTTTTGAGTCCCGTTTTCATTAGCCCACTGTTGATCCATTTCCCAATGAGAATCAAGCGTTACCTCATGGTCGGCAAGTGGCTGGCCCCATAATCCAACTGTGACTGAACGTGATACATCTTCAACATTTACAGTGACAATATCCCCATGTGATAGAGACGTATTGAGAACAACTCGAAGATTCTCGCCAGTCGTATCATAGATTAGACCGACATCTAATTCTTGACCATCATTTAGGTGTGTAACACTAATATTGGCAAGATTTACTTCACCAGTGATGATGTAAGCATGTTCTTGTGTCCAATCTACATTTATTGTAATTGGAGTCGATTCATCTGCATTCACAATTGGAATCAGAGAAGTCAAAAAAAGCACAATTAGCAGTACAGCCCTTGTCTTCATGTTACTATGGTGCGCCTGCTAGTCTTCAAGACTTGTGGGGCTATGTTCAGCCCCAATGGTCTGAAGTGAATGCATTTGGGTTCTTCGGCTTGTCGCCATCTCTCGTCCAAATACTTCCTGCATCGCCATATACATCGCCGAATGGGTCGACTTCGACTACTTCGACTTCGCGATTCATGTATGCTTCTACACGCTCGCGCAGTTCTGGTTTGAAGCGCCAATAGTGAATCCTCCACTCACGACCATCCCATAGTGTCGTTTCTTCGGATTCGGTAGTTAGGAGGTCATAATCTTGGAACATGTAGAATAAATTGCGGTCGGTTGGTTCCAGAGCATTATCGATGATTCTATCGTAAAACCCGAAGAACCCAAGGGCGTGTTCAGCCATACCGCAAGCAACCTCAGGATCCATTTCCATGTCGATGTGTTGACGAATTGCTTCAGTTAGTTCTGCCATTGTCATTCCCATGAAATCACCGCTGCGCTGAAGTGTATGTCGGGTGACAATGCCCCTCTGCGCAGTAATATGTATAGGTCGAAGTCCCTAATTAACACATCGCTCATTTCTGCCCAATAGAGGACTTCAAAGGTAATATCGTCTCCGCAAGGGACATGGATGACGGGTTTGCAGAGGGTAATTTCCTCGGATTACCCAATTGTGAGGGAGATGCTGACATCATTATCGCATCTATTCCATACGAACTCACGACCTCATATGGACAAGGTACTGCTGAGGGACCTGCTGCTTGTATTGAAGCATCAGGCCAGGTTGAATTGTTTGATGAATTACTAGGAGAAGAATTACCTGCAGGTGCAGTTATTCGTACTGTAGAACCATGGAATGGCGAAGGTAATTCATTGCAGGAACAATTAGACGGAATAGGAGAATATGCCTCACTACAATATCAAAGTGGAGCATTCCCCATATTCTTGGGAGGAGAACACGGAATACTACCCGGTATTCTAAGAGGATGCCCGCAAAAAGTCACTCTGATCCAAATCGATGCACATGCTGATTTGAGAGATGAACTCGATGGGGAAACCTACTCACATGCTTGCGCAATTGCTCGCTCTTTGGATGAAGGGGCTGTCGGTGTTCAACAAGTTGGAATCAGAGCATATTGTCGCCAAGAAGCAGACTATATTGAGAATGATGACCGTGTTAAAACATGGTTTGCTAGAGATGTGATGAGCCCCTGTACTGGCTCTAAGGCATGGAATGAATGGCTCGAATCAATCTCACAAATCCAAGGACCTGTTCATCTTACTATCGACATTGATGGCCTAGATGGCTCATTAGTCCCAGCAACTGGAACTCCTGTGCCAGGGGGTCTTTCTTTCTGGCATGTAGTTCAAACTATCGAAACAGCATTTGAAAATTGTAATATCATCAGCGCTGATGTAAATGAAATAGTTCCGCAAAAAGATACACCACTTACCCAATTTACTGCTGCTATGATAGCAACAAAGATTACTGCAGCAAGTATTGCAAATAGGAGATGAGAAGATGGCACATGGAGCTCATATCATGCTTGACTGCACCGGCGCAGTGGGCATTGAGGGTTCTTGGATGCTATCTTTAATGCAAAAGGCAGTTGATGCATCAGGAGCAAGAGGAGTTCATTCCCATAACGAAGATTTCGATGGAAGCGTTTCACCACCTGGCTTTGCTGCCGTTGTTCTACTGGATGAAAGCCATGTCAGCGCACATTGCTATTCTGACAGCGGTTGGCTAGCTATTGATGCCTTTACTTGTGGAGGGACAGACCCCGCCAGAATAATAGAGGTAATAGAAAAGGAACTTAGGGCTAATTATCCAAACATGAATATCAATCGAAGAAAGCGTGTTGAGAGGTTTTTGACAGAGCCTGTAAATGGAGGTGTACGAGGATTTGTTGACCGACATTTCAATCATTTTAATGCGGGAGCGCTTCGTGATTGTGCTCAATCCCTTGACAACTTTTTGTCAGATGGTGGAAGACTAATGGTCACGCTATCTGGGGCAATGAGTACCGCTGAAATTGGTCGTTCTTTAGCTCCAATGATAAGAGCAGGAAAGGTACATGCTATCACCTGCACTGGTGCAAATTTGGAAGAAGATGTGTTCAACTTAGTCGCTAATTCTCACTATGAGAGAATCCCAAATTGGAGAAACCTAACTGAAGAACAAGAGGCACAATTACATGCTCGAGGATTCAACAGAGTAACCGATACCTGTATTCCAGAAGATGAGGCTATCAGGCATATCGAAGATAAGATTCTCAAGCAATGGCAAACAGGTCCAGCATTCCCTCATGAGCATCTCATGTCAATTCTTGACGACCTCGAAGCAGATATCCCCCGAACTGATTCGTGGTTAATAGCAGCAAGAGATGCCGGTATACCGGTTTATGTCCCAGGTTGGGAAGATTCAACTCTTGGCAACATATTTGCTGCACATTGTATCAAAGGAGATGTTGAACTGAGTGCAGTGAAGAGTGGAATTGACTACATGATGCACTTGGCTGATTGGTATATGAATGCTGAACATCCGATTGGTTTCTTACAGATTGGCGGAGGAATTGCAGGTGATTTCCCGATCTGTGTAGTTCCTATGCTGAGGCAAGACATGCAGAAAAAAGCACCACTATGGGGCTGGTTTGCCCAAATTTCAGAATCAACTACATCCTACGGTGGATATTCGGGAGCACCCCCTAGCGAGAAAATAACTTGGGGTAAGTTGGCTCCTGGCACACCGATGCACATGATAGAATCTGATGCAACTATCGTTGCACCTATTTTATTCTCATATATCCTAAACTAAGATTTGGCTTACTGATAATCAGTGTAAGTGTGTTTTCTTAACTGAAAACAGAAATTATTTTCTTAATAGGAACAACAAGAGACCCTAGAGAAAAGAGGAATATTGTCCACCACATTGAACCCAACCCACTAGAGATATCACGGGGCATTCCATTAAACATTGACTTGGTTAGTTCTGGACAGATGATTGCATAGATCAGACATCCTAAAATCAGAATTGAAGCAGTAGCGATTGAACAAATTATATCTGATGGGATTAATCTATTCGACCATTCCTCAGAAAGTTCTAATTTCTCAAGTTGATTTAGTAACAATGCGCCTTTGATGCATAACAATGCTATCGAAGAAAATAGAGCGAGGTACAGGAATACCTTCATGGTCATACCGGAACTGTCCCAAGAACCATACCAATCTGCTTTTTCCTTGACCATTCGAGTCATGGTATCACATTCATCGGAATCAAACTCTTCACAAAACTCTCGAAGTTCGTTAGCATTTGCATTGTTCGAACTTTCCAACGATTCGTAACTTCCAGATCCAGCATAACCAAAGCCCCTTTCGTCACTAGAAGACACAGTTTCGGAAAGACCAAACTCAGACTCTGATTCAAAACCAAAATCTGGATGTGACTCAGTTATAGAATACCATGAGGTTGAACCGAATCCAACTATGATGAGAATTAGGAGTAACAATGAATACGCTGCAGTCACTATTCCTTCGACATCCAATGAATTATCTTGGTAAACAACATCATCTTCTTCTTCGCCCCATTCATATTCATTATCACAATAAGGGCAATCAAACAAACCAATCGCATCATCGTCCATCTCAATATCTTCACTACAGTGCGGACATTCAATTACGACCATGAACTAAGGAATTAGAGATTGGATATAATCTCTTTGCCGGTATAAACACAAACGGAATTTGTGAGTATTAATTCTTAGCGGTTACTTTTTCTCGTTAACAATTCCGAGAACAAAAGAAGGCCATGGAATGTTAGTGAAGCAATCGTGAACCACCAAATTAAACTCAGACCTTTTGATTCAGGTTCGGCAGACATGGCAAACATCTCAAAATCAGGAACTAATAACCTGAAGAACAAACATCCTGACAAGAAAAATGAAACCATGAGTAGACTAGCAATACTATCAATTTTGTAATAGTTATTTGTGATTATTGGTGGGGGATTTAGGATGTCGTAATCATTTAGCAGGGCTAACATCTTGAGCCCAATAACAAGCCCACCAACAACTAATCCCATGATAAAGAACAACTGAATCGCAGTCCCTGCAGCATTCCATCCAGACCACCAATCAATATCTTTCTGGATTTGACTTTTTGATTTGGAACACCATTCAGGGAACTCGGATTCGTTCATACCCCAAGGTCTGTTTGAGGAGTCGCTACAACGTTCTTGCATCAAACCAAGTTGAACTTCAGCATCCGCCAACTGTGAATCATAGTCTGTGCCGGAAAAACTATTTGGATCGCTAAGGTTTACAGTTTCAATAACAATAATCATCTCTGTAAGTGAGAAATTTATCTCGAATTTAGAAAGTCCATCATCTCTATCGCCTCCATAATCTGCGTAATACCAAGAACTCGAGTTCAGTCCTAAAATTATGACTACTAGCGTGAAGATTGTACTGAAAAATAGAGTTAAATGCATACCTGTAAATAATTTCTCATCATTTGGAAGTACTTTTTGGTAAGTGGTGCTACTAACCGACTTTGACTTTTTCTGAGACACTGGATTAGACTTTTTATTTACAAGGGACTCGTATTTAGATCTACGAACCGATGAAGTACTCCTTTTGACAACTTTAGATTTTGGTTTCTCGCCCCATTCATATTCATTATCACAATATGGGCAAGAAAACAAACCAAACGCATCATCATCCATCTCTATATCTTCATTACAGTGTGGACATTCAATTACTACCATCATTTTTAGTATGTATTTATCAGATATAACCTCTTTCCCGGCACTTGACAATTAACAGTCAGGTTGATGACTTAGCGACCTTTGGACGGTACATGCGACACGCTTTCTTCATGCTCGGAGTTTTACTTGTTGCATCTCTAGGTAGTAGTGTAAGTGCGCAGATACCCGATATTGTGAACGACCATTGGTACCATACTCATGCAACACTTACAATCGATGTTCAATCTTGGGCTGATGATCACCCGGACATTGTTGAACTTACTAGCGCAGGTCAAACTGAGTTGGGAAGAGAGTTGTGGGTAGTACGGCTTTCAGATTGGTCAAAGGAAACCAAAGAAGATGGTACTGCAAAGGATATGGTTTACATCGATGGGGGCCATCATGGAAATGAACATCTTGGAACCGAACTCGCTTTCTTAGTGGCTCAATACTACGTTGATGGCTGGGCGGCAGGAGAAGAAGAGGCTACTCGTGTGTTAACAAATACCGAGATCCATATTCTGATTATGCTAAATGCAGATGGTAACGATTTAGATACACGTTGGAATGTTAATCAAGTTGACCTAAATCGAAATTACGCACATCGCTGGGATGAGAACGAGACTCAATCCGGCGATGGAGCATTTAGTGAAGCTGAAACGCTTGCTAACTCCGAGTACATGAATGAATTCATGAAAGACGCTGACCTCTACATTACAATGCACACAGGGGTGTGGATTATGCTATATCCATGGGGATATATGCCTGACCAGCCTGTTGATTGGGAATTATTTCATTTTATTCGTGATGACGTAAATGAGAATCTTTCAGAAATTCCAATTCGCAACGCAAATCAAGGACTCTATCCAAATCGAGGAACTAGTCGAGATTACGGTTACGGAATAATGGGATACCCTACATTCACCTTTGAGACAGATGATGAACAGTTCTTACTCGGTTCTGTAGAATCTTTAGACTCACGCATGGCTGAAGAACTCGATGTAATGCGTTATCTGGTAGACAATGTATGGTATTGGAGGGCAAGACTAGTCCTAGATTCCTTTGAATTGGATGGAGATGAAGTAAGTTTTGATGTTAGTAACCATGGAAGGGCTAGTACTAGAAATGCTACATTACAATATTTAGTCGATGAAAATGTAGTTTGGGAATCATCTAACTTTACGATCAATGCCACAAATTCTACCAGTGTTTCGACCACAGGATTCGATTATGAAGGTGGAGAATGGAGATTCTCTTACCAAAAGCGACTAATCAATTCGGCCACTTGGGTCAATGAAAGTGTGGAAGTTGGAGAGTATGAAATCGGGTTCTTGGCTCAATCCATGGCCACATTAGTTTGGGTAATTCAAGCAGGAGCAGTTCCCATATTCGTCATAGGATTCGCATTTTGGTGGAGCCGTAAAGAAGAGCCACTGGAACTAATTAACGAAACACCATTAGATGCAGAACTGATTGGATAGACTGTTCGGGCGCATCTTCAATAGCCAAGCACCGCTGCCCCTAATTAGGTGAGCCAATGAAGGTAATAGTAAACACCAATGAAAATATTAACGGAACTTTAGTACTCCCATTATGGCAAGATAGTAAAAACATGGCCACTGGAAGCGAATCTGGCGTTCATCGCAGTTTGAAAAACCAGATCGACAATATCCTAACAGAAGGAGATTTCAAGGCCAAGGCTGGAACTTCGATGACCTTAGCAGGAACAGAAGGTGGAAAGGCTCTACTAATTGGCCTAGGTAAGGAAGATGATGCTAATTTGCAAAGCATGAGAGAGTCTGGCGCTAAGGTAACATCAAGCCGTGGTAAAATTCACGGAAAAACACTAACACTCAAGTTCAATGGTGTTGAACACGGACATATGGCAGCATTTATCGAAGGAATGATTCTTAGAGATTACTCCTATGACAATTACAAGTCGAAGGATGAAGACGCTGAATCTAATGATGAAGAAATAACCGTTCATGTGACTTGTGAAGATGGAAAAACTGCTGATTTGCAAACATCTGCAGACCTTTCATCAGCCGTTGCGACCGGTGTTTATCTTGCACGTGATCTTGGAAACGCACCACCTAATGACCTATACCCAATGGAGTTTGCTCGCCAAGCTATTGAGTTCGGTAGCGAACATGACAATGTTGAAGTCAAAGTGATCAATTATGACGAGGCTCGTACTATGGGAATGGGTGGACTTGTTGGCGTAGGTATGGGTTCTTATCGAAAACCATGCATGGTAATCTTTGAGATAAATGGTGACAAGCCAGGGCCAAGCCCTTGTATAGTTGGAAAAGGTATCACTTTCGATACAGGTGGTATCTCGATTAAACCATCTCCATCTATGGATGAAATGAAGTATGACATGCATGGCTCTGCAACAACATTTGGAGTCATGAAGGCTCTAGTTGCTAGCGGTCACAAAGAACGCGTAATTGGATTGACATGCATGGCAGAGAATATGCCATCTTCAAACGCACAACGCCCAGGAGACGTTATCACAACTTATTCTGGTAAAACTGTTGAAGTTCTAAACACAGATGCTGAAGGAAGACTAGTTCTTTCTGACGGACTTTGGTATGCAGGTAAACATCTTAATCCATCTTACATGATTGATTTAGCAACTCTAACCGGAGCTTGTGTAGTAGCACTTGGTCATGAAGCAAGCGGGCTTTGGTCTAACGATGATGAACTCCTAAACAATATCAAAACAGCCGGAGAGCATTGTGGAGAAATCGCTTGGCCTATGCCATTATTCAAAGCATTTGAAAAAGAGATGACTGATTCAAAGATTGCTGATGTTCGCAATCTTGGAGCCGGCCGATATGGTGGTTCAAATACTGCTGCCGCATTCTTGAAGCAATTCGTGCCAAATATGGATGGAACTGAAGATCAAATTCCATGGGCTCATCTAGATATTGCTGGAACTGCATGGGGCGCTAAATCCAACAAGTTAGTCAAGAACGGTGCAACTGGAATTCATGTTAGAACTCTACACCACTTAATCACTGGATTGTGATTACTGGCTATATTGTATAATTGCCTGACGAGTAATGTCGATTACAAGATCGACTTCTTCGCTTGTAATGTTGAAGTGAGGGGTATATCTTAGTGCATTAATGCCACCATGTATTACTCCAAGTCCATGTTTACGGCACCATACTTCGACCTCATCAAAGCCAACTACCGTTAGAATACTTGGTTCAAGTTCTGCGGAAATAAGCAGTCCAGTACCCTGTACTTTGATGATTGTTCCCGGGAGTTCTTCAGAGAGTGCATTTAGTTTAGTTACGAACTCTGCCCCTCTGTCACGAATATTTTGACGCAATTCAGGAGTGATAGTTTCTAGAACAGCGACTGCAGTCTCGAGTGCTCTCGGATTTGTAGTCATGGTGTTACCATAAATTCCAACAACATACATATCAGCGGCTCTTTCGTTTAATCCTAATACAGAAAGAGGGTATTGACCTGCGTTCAGAGCCTTAGACCAAGTTTCCAAATCAGGGGCTTCAGCATCTTGGAACCCTTCATAATCCACAACAGACAAGGTACCTTGTCCTCTAATTCCTGCTTGTATTGAATCTACGATTAGCATGGAGCCATGTTCGTTGGTCAATCGCCTAGCCTCATCATAAAAATCACGTTCGATACACTGACCCGGATTCCCTTCTCCTTGGACTGGTTCAATCGACATTGATTCAATGAAGTATCCTTTCTTTTCTGCCTCTGCGAATGCAGCGTTTAGAGCCTCTACATTATTGGATGGAACCAAAATTAGGTTATCTCTCTCTGAGAATGTTTTCAAATTCTTGTCATAACTTGCTTTACACGAATGAGAAATCTGAGCAGGTCTATCTGTACGTCCGTGGAATGCTCTTTCAATAGCGAGGAGCATCACTTTCTTTCCTTCGTGGCGAGCACCTGTATCAGTCATTCTCTTGGTATTGATATCACAGATTCTCATTGCAACAGTCATAGATTCAGAACCCGAATTCATACAGATGAATTTTGAAAACGGACAACTACCCCTTGTATGACCTAATTCTTTTCTCAGTGCTGCGGCCATTCTTGCTTGACTAAAAGATGGAGTCATGACATTCGCCATAACGTGGTTTTCACTCATTGCAGAAATGATTTCAGAAGGACCATGCCCTCCTCCAAGCATACCATATCCACCATTGTCATGTAAAACAGCACCATGAGAAGTTACAATCCATGGCCCGCGCCCTGCGATAGCAACATACGGGTTTACTGTTGCAGGAGCATAAAAATTGACATAATCATCTTGTAAATGCTTAACTAAGTCTGATTCATTCTTCATCAGATCGTTAGAAGGGAGTTGCTTTTGTTTGTCAGAAGCCTCCGTAATTGCTTGAATTAAAGTATTGTCTCTACTTGAAAAATCAAGGATTACATTGTCTGGCAGGCCAATTGTTTCGGCCTCTCCGCTAGCGCCTCGCATCCGAGTCAATAATGCCATCACGTCTGCCATGAACAAAATGCGTCAGCGGGGGATATTCAAGGTTGTTATGTAACGTGCAAATTATCACCTTCTATGTTCATAATTCAGGCCGAATATTTACTGTAGTTAATCAAATTAATGAAAGTTCATCTCCACAGAGGAACTGAACTTTCATTGAGATCTGGCTTACGCTCTACTACTGAATCGATTATCATTCCATTGATTATGTTGACCTTTAGTGCGATACCGTACTTGTGGTAATCAGTCTTCATCTACAACTTCGAAGTCAGCATCAACTACTCCATCATCATCAGATGATTCAGTACTTGCCTCTTCTTGCTCTGCCATTTCTGCTGCTGCTGCTTCATACAGTTTAGCAGAGATTGCATGCATTCCTTCCTCGATTTCCTTGACTTTAGCCTGGACTGCAGCTTCATCAATATCATCGAGTTCTTTGGCCTCTCCTTCTTCGCTTTGCAATAGCGCTTCAAGTTCGTCAACCAGAGATAGAACTGGAGTTTTGTCATCATCGCTGAGTTTTTCTCCTGCTTCTTCGACTGTACGACGTGTTTGGTAAACTATCTGATCAGCCATATTGCGCATCTCAACCTGTGCTTTCAATCGCTTATCTGCTTCAGCAAACTCTTCTGCTTCAGCAATCTTTGACTGTATTTCATCCTCTGAAAGTGACGTACTAGATTCAATCTTAATCGATTGTTCCTTACCAGTACCCTTGTCCTTAGCGGAGACATCGACGATACCATTTGCATCAATATCGAAAGTGACCTCAATTTGTGGTGTTCCACGAGGTGCAGGCGGTATTCCCATCAAATGGAATTGACCTAAACTTACGTTATCCTTTGCAAATTCTCTCTCCCCTTGCAGCACATGGATTTCAACTGCTGGCTGATTATCGCTTGCAGTGGAGAATACTTCTGAGCGGCGGCTTGGGATTGTTGTGTTGCGTTCAATCATCGTAGTTGTAACTCCACCAAGTGTCTCTATTCCAAGAGTTAGAGGCGTTACATCGAGTAGAAGGATATCAGATACGCCTTCGTCTCCTGCAATAATTCCAGCTTGTAGCGCTGCTCCCATTGCTACTGCTTCATCAGGATTTATTCCCTTGAATGGGGACTTGCCTGTTTCCTTCTCTATTGCAGTTTGAACTGCAGGTACACGTGTTGAGCCTCCGACTAGTATTACTTTGTCAACCTGGCCTTTGGAAAGTCCAGAATCCTTCATTGCTTGACGAGTAGGCTTCATTGTTTTCTCAACAAGAGGAGCAATTAATTCTTCAAACTTAGACTTAGATACTGTGATATCAAGGTGTTCAGGTTGGCCATCCTTCATTGTGATGAATGGTAGATTAACTTGAGACTGGCCTGTGCCTGATAATTCGATTTTAGCCTTCTCGGAGGCTTCCTTAAGTCGGCTCATCGCTTGAACATCCTTAGCTAGATCAATTCCAGAGGATTTCTTGTATTCTGAAACCAGGTATTTGATTAGAACATCATCAAAGTCATCGCCACCAAGTTTGTTATTACCTGCTGTAGCCTTAACTTCGATCTGAGGTTGTCCATCAACATCATAGATTTCAAGAACCGATACGTCAAAAGTACCTCCACCTAAATCATACACGAGAATGGTTTGGTCTTCTTCTTTATCGACTCCATAGGCTAGTGCTGCTGCTGTTGGTTCGTTGATTATTCTTAGAACTTCAAGACCTGCAATTCTCCCTGCATCTTTAGTCGCTTTTCTTTGAGCATCGGTAAAGTATGCTGGACAAGTGATTACCGCTTGCTTTACTGAAGTGCCAAGGTATGCTTCTGCATCTGCTTTGAGCTTTTGTAGAATAAATGCTGAGACCTCTTGTGGAGTGTAGGTTGAATCATCAACCTTAGTAGTCCAATCTGTACCCATGTGTCTCTTTACTGACAAGATTGTTCTTTCGTGATTAGTGACTGCTTGACGCTTTGCAGTTACACCGACAAGGCGTTCTCCTCCGTCTTTTGCGAATGCTACAACAGAAGGTGTCGTGCGAGCTCCCTCTGCATTTGCAATTACTACTGCTTCGCCATTTTCTATCGTTGCGACACAGGAGTTTGTTGTTCCAAGATCTATTCCAATTACGTTTGCCATTTTTCCACTTCCTTAGAAATAAACCGATTCAAAATATCGGTATTCCCCCATCTTCCTCATCATCGTCGTCATCATCTGCAAGATCAAGACTTACGTCGGAGGCTATTGGAGAAAAGTCATCTTCGATATCATTATCGATATCTTCAGCAGGAGAATCCACTGCTGGGCCCTGAGGGGTTAATTTGAGAGTTACATCTAGAATTCCATTATTCAAAGACCAGTCTACAACATCGTCACATTGATGCGGCAATTCTATCTGTGCTAAAGGAGATTCAGAAGGGTCAGATAAGACTTGTAGTAATTCTCCGCCGCTAGATAGGGCGATTTCAATCTCATCGATTTCTGATTTTTTGGAAATATCAACAGTTATTGACATATTCCACCCTGACAAATAAATGTCATCTGCTGGTATTCGGAATATCTCTGAATTTGGAAGTTCATCTTCAATTGTGACTTCGGCTGGTGCAGCTCCAACTTTCATGTCGACACCTAAATTCGAAAGCATATCTTCAATCGGCATTCCAGATTGGAAGAGTTTCATCAAGTTGGACATATCGAAATTGAAGTTTACATCACCTTTAGCAATTCGTTCTGGGTCGATACCCATCGAATCAAATTGAGAACGAAACTGATCCATTAGGGTTCTTAGTTGGTCTATATCCACTGACATTCCCATGTTACTGAACATCTCAGCCATCTGTTCGAGCATCTTCTCTTCCCAATCTTCAGCCATAAAGTCACCCCACTACTTAACCATCGGTTGTATAGTCGGAGCAGTTGCCCATATATGAACTAAGCGCTTTGTTACCTTCAACAGGTTTCAAGGCAGGCAAGCAAGTCGGAAGGTCGATGGCGGAAGAGACCATTCTCGAATCTACTGATAGAACGAGCGGCCGCGAAGCATTGCGCAAGAATGTGCAAGCCGCTATTGCACTGGCGGGAGCAGTTCGCTCAACGCTCGGTCCAAAAGGTCTTGACAAATTGCTAGTTGATGATCAAGGACAGACTCTGGTCACAAATGATGGCGTAACTGTTCTCGAATCTGCTAAAGTAGAACACCCAGTTGCTAGAATGGTCATCAGCGCATCATCAACACAGGATAGAGTTGCACGCGACGGAACTACTACTACAGTAGTCATATGTGCGGAGATGCTGAGGAATGCTTGGCAATTAGTGCGCCAAGGAGTTCATCCTGCCACTATTGCAAGAGGTTTCGCTTTAGCCGAGAATTATTCTCTTTCCGCACTGGAAGAGTTAACGATTAAAGCATCGGACAAACAGATTCTCGCCGCTGTTGAAACATCACTTGCAGGTAAGTTGGACCAAGCGATGGAAAAGCATCTTGCAGAATTGGCATTACGTGCCAGCAAAATTATTCTCAAAGACGGAAGAGCAGACCCCACTAGGGTAAATATCATCAAGCAAACTGGTGGCTCAATGACAGATACTACATTGATTACTGGACTAGCCTTAGCAAAGAGTAGAATCCATTCTGAAATGAAAGAAAGGGGTGGCCCTGGCACCATTTTACTTCTTGATGGCGGTCTAGAAAGGCGCAAATCCCAACTAGACACTAAAGTAAATATCACATCTACAGGTATGATTGAAGCGTTTAGAAAAACCGAATCAAAGGGTTTGTTAGCCCAGATTGATAATTTGGTAGAAATCGGTTGTGAGATGTTAGTGTGCAAGGAAGGGGTAGACGAAGAAGCACGTCAGGCTTTATCCGATCGAGGAATTCTTACTTATCGTCGAGTAGAAAAGAAGGATTTAGATTTACTTTCTAGAGCATGTGGAGCGAACCTAGTTCCTGATGCAGGTAGAGCGAGCAAAAGCGACCTTGGTAGATTCATCAATACTCGTGAAGAGTTGCGAGGTGGAGTAAATCATTGGATTCTAGATGCTGAAGAAGGTGGAGCAACCCTTATTGCCAGAGGGAGTACTGAGGGAGTTCTTGAAGAAGTTGTCAGATGTTTTGCTGACGGCTTAGGAGTTGCTTGTCAATTATTAGAAGACCCGGTGCTATTGCCAGGTGGAGGAGCAACACAAGTAGCATTGGCTCGTAGATTGCGTAGGCATGCTGAATCCGTCCCAGGAAGAGAACAGATGGCTATTGAAGCATGGGCAGATGCATTGGAATCGATCCCTAGAGCACTGGCAGGAAATGCTGGTTTCGATGGTATTGATTCGTTACTCAAGCTTACTGCTGCCCAAAACTCAGATGGAGACTTCATAGGTTTAGATTTGAAAAATGGTGAGCCAAGAGATACGATTGAAAGAGGTATTCTCGAACCACTAAAAATCGCTAAACAAGCAATTTCGGGAGCAACTGAAGCAGCGATTAGTATTTTGAGAATCGATGATGTATTATGGGCTCAAATGGAGGCTCAAGTCCCAGATGATGTTCAACAGCAACTCCAAGGTTTAGGAGCCGAATGAGGCACATTAAGCCGCTAGATTTCTAGTGGACAAATCCAGTAACCTCAATTTCAATACCGAATTGTATTGATTTGTTTTTTCTGAATAATTTTTTTGTTACCTTTAGATTCAAGTATCGACTATACTGTCGTAGGTTTATGGGGGGCCCAACGGATAGACGAATCTTAGTGACTGGGGCCCTCGGTCAAATTGGTATGGAACTATTAGATGCCTTATCTGAGAAATTTGGTGCACAAAATATTGTTGCTACGGATATCCGTGAACCAGATAATTTAGAAATTGCTGGAATAAATTTTTTGAAATTAGATGTACTTGATTTTGAAAACTTTGAGAAGGTTATTACAGAATATAATATCACTGAAGTGTACCATTTAGCTGCGATACTGTCAGCATCCGGTGAGAAAAACCCAGAATTGTGTTGGAAAATAAACATGGATGGATTGATGAACGTTTTAGAATTGTCTCGTAAATATAAATTCAGAATTTTCGCTCCTTCATCCATTGCAGTATTCGGTTCAGATGTGGGTAATCTTGCTCATCAAAATTCTCCATTGAATCCTTCTACTGTTTATGGGATCACAAAGGTTGCTGGTGAATTAATGGCTGAGTATTATCACTCCGTCCATGGCGTTGACATTAGGGGCCTGCGTTATCCAGGATTAGTTTCTTGGAAAGTAATGCCTGGCGGTGGAACTACAGATTACGCAGTTGAAATTTTCCACAAAGCAGTGTCTTCACAAAAATACGCTTGTTTTGTTGAAAGAGATACAAGACTTCCTATGATGTACATCGATGATGCGATAAGAGCAACTCTACAATTAATGGATGCCCCAAGTAAAGATTTAACGATTCGCGGGGGTTACAATCTACCTAGTTTGAATTTTACTGCAGAAGAATTATACTTTAAAATTCAAGAAAAAATACCTAACTTTGAATGTACATTTGAACCAGACCACCGCCAGGACTATGCAAACTCTTGGCCGGATGAAACTGATGGCTCAATGTCGGAAAAAGATTGGAATTTCAAATTAGAATTTGATTTAGATTCAATGTGTGCAAAAATGATTGAATCACTAAGTTAGAAATTACAGAATCCGGATTTCAAAGATGAGTTATTTTCACTCGGCGTAATCAACTTGGTTTAAACTAAAATTTACTGCATTGGTTGGTTTCGATTGTAAAATAGCGTGTAACACCTCCGCAGTATCCCTTTACCAAGAAATGTTCAAGTCTCCTAACTGAATTTCATTCAAAATCTAACGCGACCCAATGTTGAAAGGGGAGGCGCGATGGCCTCAAAGCCCGTTGAAGGACATGAAATATGTCATAGTCTCGGGGGGAGTTCTTAGCGGACTCGGTAAAGGTGTCACTGCATCTAGCATTGGCGTTCTCCTCAAAAGCGCTGGACTGAGAGTCACAGCCATCAAAATAGATCCATACCTCAACAGTGATGCTGGAACCATGTCTCCGTTTGAACACGGAGAAGTGTTCGTTCTTGATGATGGAGGAGAAGCAGATTTGGACCTCGGTAACTACGAAAGGTTCTGTAATCTCAATCTTAACAAGGATAACAATATCACTACTGGAAAGATATACTCACAGGTAATCGAAGCCGAACGCAGAGGAGATTACTTGGGTAAAACCGTACAGGTAATTCCTCACGTTACTGATGCTGTTCAAGACTGGATTGAGAGAGTTGCTCAGGTGCCAACTGATGGTACAGACAAGACTCCAGAAGCATGTGTTATCGAACTAGGTGGAACTGTCGGCGATATCGAGAGTTCTCCGTTTATCGAAGCGCTACGTCAATTCCAATTCAGGGTTGGTAGAGAAAATGTCTGTTTCGTTCACGTGTCACTAGTCCCTGTAATGGGCCCGGTCGGAGAGCAGAAAACAAAGCCAACGCAACACACGGTGAAGGAGTTGCGCGGATTGGGAATTAGTCCAGATGTTTTGGTTTGTAGAGCAGAAGCACCTCTTGAGCAAGAAACTAGAGAAAAATTAGCCGCATTTTGTCATGTTTCACCAAATGCAGTGATGAGTGCACACGATGTCTCCAATATCTATCGAGTTCCACTACTACTTCGCGACCAAGGTATTTGTGAAGCATTGAAAATTGATTGTAACACATCAGATTTGATGACTCGATGGGAAGAGATGGCAGATCGTGTCGATAATCTCGGTGCAGAGGTCCATATTGCCATGGTTGGGAAGTATACTGGATTATCAGATTCATACCTATCTGTAATCAAGAGTCTTCAACATGCGTCATTTGCTGTAAACAGAACTTTGGTAATCGATTGGATTGAAGCTAGTAACCTCGAAAATTCATCCCACCCTGACTGGGAGGTTTTGAAATCTGCAGATGGTATTCTTGTGCCCGGTGGATTTGGAGATCGTGGCATTGAAGGGAAAATATTAGCGGCAAATTACGCAAGAACAAATAATACTCCGTATCTTGGAATATGCCTAGGATTACAGGTCGCTACAATTGAGTTCTGTAGAAATGTATTGGGGATGGAAGACTCAAATTCAACAGAGTTTGATGAAAATACCCCTAACCCTGTTGTTGTATTTATGCCTGAAATCTCAAAAACACATCTTGGCGGCACTATGAGACTTGGGAGTAGACCAACTATATTCCAAGTTGATGACTGTATGACTCGACGCCTATATGGTGGAGGGGCCGAAGTTGATGAGAGGCACCGACATCGCTACGAAGTCAATCCTGATTTGATTGCAAAAATCGAAGCAGAAGGATTGGTATATGTAGGTAAAGATGAGACTGGACAAAGATGTGAAATCTTTGAACTAAATGACCATCCGTTCTATGTTGGCGTTCAATATCATCCAGAATTTAAAAGCCGTCCTGAAAGACCGAGCCCACCATTCCTTGGTCTGCTAAAAGCGGCAACAGGCGAGAAAATCTGAGTCTAACCCCAAATCTTCGGTTTTGGCGGCTGTGGCTGATAGTTTCTTGAGTCTGGTTTGTGATGTGGTAAAACATCGGTATATAGCCCATTGAACAGAGCGTGGGGCATGATGGATGGATGGCCTTTGCATTTGGCAGAGCGAACCCGTCATCGCAATAGCATCTCCACCTTTCAAAAATCTGGGCCTGTTGTAGTGTGGTTGAAATCTTCCTTCCGACTACATGAGAACCCAGCAATTGACCTTGGCAAAATCATTGCCGCTGAACATGACTTACCTCTGCTGATTTACCACGCTATTGATGAGCGCTATCCTCACGCATCCTTACGCCATCACAACATGCTGCTCGATGCTGCGGTCGACATGGATGAAGGGTGCACAAAAGCTGGACTGCGATATGTGCTTCACATGTCGCGAGATGGACACCGAACCTCAGTGATGAAAGAATTTAGTCAGTCGGCAAGTTGCATTATCACTGATTTATTTCCTCTGCCGCCATGGACTAATTGGGTCAAAACCATCGCAATGAACGCTACCTGTCCTGTATTCGATGTCGACTGCCATTGCGTAATTCCAATGCCATTGTTCGGGAAATCAGTTGACCGCCCATTCAAGTTTCGGGACGCAACCAAAAAAATGAGAAAACAAAGGCTGCAAGCCCCATGGCCGATTATTGATGCGCTTCCCGAAGCCTACATGGGTCCTTTGCCCTTCGAACCGATCGATGTAGTTGATAACATCAAGAATGTGCGTAAGAGATTCAAAGTTTTACTCTCTTGTTCGATCGACCCATCTGTACTTCCCGTGTGGCATGAGCGTGGCGGTGAGCGAACAGCATTGAGCAAGTGGCAACAGTTCTTCGAGAAAGGACTGAATGGCTATGCTCGCCGTCGTAACAATGCCGCTGACTCCAACGGTGTTTCACGTCTGTCTGCGGCGTTCCATTACGGTTTTCTCTCTCCGATGAAGGTGGCCAGAGAGGCTGCTGCTGTCGGTACAAAGTCGGCTGAAAAGTATCTCGACGAATTGCTTATCTTCCGTGAACACCCTTGGCACCATATTTTCTCTGCCAGCGATCCATACGACTCATCAAACCTACCTGAATGGGCTCTTCAGTCATGGCAAGAGACTTCGGATGACCCTCGGGTAGTTCGCCTCAAGAACCATGAAATGGAATATGCTGAATCGCCCCTGATATTGTGGAATGTGTGTCAGCGTTCACTTCTTCGTCACGGAGAATTGCATAACAATTTACGAATGACCTGGGGCAAGGCTGTGCCGCTTTGGACTGAATCTTTAGAACATTCATTACTCATAGGACAAACACTCAATGACAAGTATGCGCTTGATGGACGTGACCCTTCTTCTGTGGTTGGCGTTCAGTGGTGCCACGGTTTGTTCGATAGACCCTTCTTTCCATCAATACCGGTGATGGGCATCGTGCGTAAACGGGACGTTTTAACTCATGAATCTCGACTTGATTTGCGCACCTATGAAGAGCACATCGACCGTACTTCAGGTCAAGGTATGTACTTCGTAATTGGAACTGATATTACCGCATCATCTGTAGCTCGCATGTTGCATGATAACGGTCTTGAGGTACGTATGGTTAATCACGCCAATCAGGGAAATTATGCCTCGCTCAATGCAGTAGAAGGTACACTCTTCCCACCTTGGATGAAAGAGCGGGTGGCTTCAATGTGCGAGCGGGCTGACACCAACACTGTGAGTGACATTGGTAATATCTTGCGTGAAGGAATCATCATGGTAGATGATGTTCCTAGCGACGGAGTGGTGGTTTATCAATCACAAGACTACGCAAAAGATTCGGAATCTTTGGCCATCCATATTGAACAATCCATGTGGAAAGCTGTTGGAAAGGTGTGGGAAATAAATGCGGCTGTGAAACCAAAAGGATTCTCTATTCAAACAAAGTTGATTTAATCTTAGTTAGATTCAAGTCTTGGTTTTCAGAGAAACTTTCTCAATCGGTAGAAACCCGAATAATTCGAGTAGTCCGATAACCTTGTAACATTTTCAAATATTTTTTCGCACGGATTTCGTCATCAAGGCTATCTTCGCCTGTATCGATTCTAACTTCGCTTAATCCGAGGAGTTTAGCCGGAGTTGCAATCCCTAGGATATTGTCGATTCCGATTCCCCGCAGTACAGCGGGTGACAACTGTAAGTTCCCTCTACCTATGAGGAACCCTTGGCCCCCCATCGGAGATAATAGTAGCAATATTTCACCTTCATGGCCACCAATATGTTCGAGCAAACCTTTCTCGTTTAGGTCGCAATGCATGACCCCTTGATGTTGAATATCAATGCCCAAAAGAGTTGACTCGAAGTCAAGTTCTCTACACATCTGGCGCAACGTACCTCCGCTACCCCAAACGATCATCAAATCAGGATTGTCTTCTACCAATCCTCCGATGTGCAAAGCCATCGCTTCAAGAGTTTCACTTTCTGATTCACGCTGTACCTGTTCTTTTGCACCCTGCATCCAACGAGGGCTAGCAGGAGTGAATGCTTCCCCATACATTCGAACTTTCCATTCACCTTTTTGGTAAACTTCTTCATCCAAATCCATTACTTCCGTTCTTGCAATCATCAGATCTCCGGTGATGAAAGACCATACAACTTCTGCTGCTGCCTTGGGGGTAGTAGCAAAACATCCACTGTGCATTTTGACACCACCTGGAACTCCTACGATCGGTACTTCTCTATCTCCCAATGCCCCAACAATGTCCCTAGTAGTACCATCTCCACCAGCATATAGGAAAATATCTGGTTCATGTGAAGTGATGAACTCGGCGGTAGAATGTGCATTGGTTTCAGAAGGAGTTTGACCTGTCGAGGTGTATTCTCCGGGAATCCAATCCCCGCCCATTCTTCCATCCCAAGAGATGATTTCTATCGGTGTTCTAGCTAATGACGAAAGGTGTTCGAGGCATTGCTGCATTCTTGGTCCAGCCCTATCCACAGCACCTGCTGCTCTGGCTTCTGCAGCCCTACCATCACTACCTTTGAATCCAAGTCTGCCTCCGAGGCCGGCATCTGGGTTGACTATGACTGCTAGGCGCATATGTCACTCCAGACGTTCACGATACATCAAACCGATTATGTATCTGTTCTTACAACGAGGTCGCATGGAGAGACGGGCTGACGAATTAAGTTTCGAAGGTGCTTGGGCTAATCAACTCAAGAAAGAGAAGAAAGAGCAAACGACAAAAGAACAGAAAGAAATCAAGAATCACGATGGACCTGCTTTCCGTGGGCAAAGAGATATTGTTGAGAAAAGAACCGAAATTAAGATGGTTTCACACAAAAAAAACATTGAGGAAAAGAAGCAGGTGGAAGTCGTTTCTGAACCCTCATCGAAAGAAGGTGAAGATTTCGATGTTGAATGGTAATCCGGTATTTCTCGAACCCTGAAAAGAACGCTCGAGACTGTTTTCTTTTAGCACCAAGGTGAAGTGTAGTAGCGCCCCCGTAGGGGGCGGAGGCAACCTATGTCCATGATTTCTGTAACCCTGCCAGATGGTTCGATAAACGAATACACAGCAGGTATTACCGCAGGTGAAATTGTAATTGATATCGAAGGGCGAAAGCACGACTGCGTCGCTGCAATGGTCGATGGGGCAGGTAAAGACTTCTCTACAATTCTTGAACAAGATTGCTCTGTTGAAGGGATTTCAGGATTCGAAGATGAGGGTATTTACATCCTCCGCCACAGTGCTGCGCATCTTTTGGCTCAAGCGGTGACATCGCTCTATCCAGATGCTAAACCGACAATAGGCCCCGCCATTGATCGTGGTTTTTACTATGACTTTGCAGACTTGAATGATTTTGGTGAGCCCGAACTAAAAGCCGTTCAAAAGAAGATGCATGAACTCGCTCGCAAGAACTTGACCGTGGAAAGAATAGAATGCAGCGACACTGAATTACAAGAAAAATTTGCTTCTAATCCATATAAATTGGAAATTATCAGTGACAAATTGGAAGATGGAGATGGATCTACTATCTATCAGCAAGGTGAATGGTATGACCTCTGCCTAGGTCCACACGTACATTCCACTGCTAAACTGATGCACGTAAGACTTACATCAGTATCTTCTGCTTTCTGGCGTGGAGACCAGAGCAGAGAACAACTAACTCGAATCTACGGGATTGTTGAACCTACTAAAGATGCTCTAAAAGCAAAGATGACGGCAATGGAAGAAGCCAAGAAAAGAGACCACAGGAAACTTGGCAAGGACTTGCAATTATTCCATGTCGATGAAGATGTTGGACAGGGCCTGATTCTGTGGACACCTAGAGGAGCGACAATTCGTACTTGTTTGCAGAATTTCATATCAGAGCACCTAACAAGGCAAGGATATCATCAAGTCTACACACCACATATTGGTAAGTTGGACTTGTATAGAAAAAGTGGCCATTTCCCTTACTATCAGGATTCACAATACCCACCTCTTGTAGAGAAGGACATGATGGTTAAATTGGCAAACGAAGGCTGCACTTGTGGAGACCTCTCCAACATGATGGCTGCAGGTGATATCGATGGATATATGCTGAAACCAATGAACTGCCCTCATCACATCAAGATTTATTCATCGCAGGCACGCTCTTATCGTGATTTACCGCTAAGACTTGCTGAGTTTGGCACTGTATATCGGTGGGAGCAATCTGGAGAAATATCTGGACTGACTAGAGTTCGTGGATTTACCCAAGATGATGCACATCTTTTCGTTACGGAAGACCAAATCGCCAAAGAAGTTCTTGGCTGTATAGAACTGGTTCAAGTTATCTTTGGAGCCTTGGGGATGAATGATTATCGAGTCAGAGTAGGTCTTCGAGATGCTGATTCAAGCAAGTATGTTGGAGCAAGTGAAAAGTGGGATCTTGCTGAAGATGCATGTCGGGCTGCAGCAAGTAGCCTGGGAGTAAATTGGTCAGAAGAGCCTGGAGAAGCTGCTTTCTATGGACCTAAAATCGATTTCGTCGTCAAAGATGTAATCGGCCGTGAATGGCAACTAGGTACCGTTCAAGTGGATTATAACCTACCTGAAAGGTTCGAATTAGAATACAAAGGAAGTGATGGAGAAAGACATCGTCCAGTAATGATTCACCGTGCTCCATTTGGTTCGATGGAAAGGTTCTGTGGAGTATTGATTGAACACTTTGCTGGAAAATTCCCTACGTGGTTAGCACCAACTCAAATCCATATTCTAACCATATCTGAGAAACAGGTAAACTATGGAAGAGACATTACTGAGAAATTGAAATCTGCAGGGGTACGAGTTGAGTTAGATGATGGAGACCATACAATCGGCAAGAAGATCCGAATGCATAGAAAATTCCAGCCAGCGTATATGATAATTCTTGGTGATGATGAAACTACGAATAATACAGTTTCAATTAGAGCCAGAAATGGTGACCAGAGAGCAGGAGTCGGGTTCGATGATTTCCTTAGTGAGCTGCTAGAAGAGATAAATTTGAAGACTCCTAGCCCTTCACTTGTCCCACCACAGAATGATTGAGGCTATTTCATGGGAATACGACTTGTGAGTGATTTCGATGCCATGGTTGTTGTAGCCATTGGCATATCTGGATTACTAGCATATTTGTTCCAAGAAAAACTCATTCCGAGAGGACTTTCTGGACTACAGGTCGCATTCCCTACAGGGCCGATGCGATACGAAGTACACACGGTTACTTCGGATAAGGATGAGGCCCGTATTCTGTTGAAAGCACCCGGAATGCGCAATGGTCTAACCGTCTATGTGATGGCCCTTACAGGAGCAATACTGCTTGCTGTTGAATGGTTGTTTTACCAATTAAGTTGGACAGAAGGACTGCATATGTTCTCTCTCGCTTCAGCACTGGTTTTGATTATATTTCCTGCAATGATATCTACTGGTGTATCGATGAGTACACAATTAATCACGAGAACCGGAGAAAAGCGTACTACCTTACAAGGCACAAGCACATTCCGTAGTGGTGTTGGAATTAATATCACAATCATTTGGTTTACCGCATTATTGATGCTATGGTACATTATGGGCTTAGCCGAAATTTCATTGGACCGTAAATTAGCACTTACAGGACTGTTAGCATTTTCCCCAGGAGTTATCGCCTATGGACGAGTTATGGGTTCTTCGTGGACGGCCTTAGTGGAGTCCAGTAAACAATTGTCTAGAGGTGAGCCTTCGGCTTTTTATCCATATAAGCCGAGAGCAAGAAAGCAGTTCATTGCAACCTTGGTATGGCTAAATACTGCAGTAATGCCATTTATTGCATTTAACACACTAGTTTCTTTATTGCTTCTAGCAATTGACCCAACAATGTTCGAGCATACCCAGCGAGTTCTAGACTTACCAGAATATCGTCCTCAATCTACGATAATGGAAGAAGGAGGAGTATTAGGGTTCTTTGCGATTGAGTTATTTTCAAATATTTCAGAAGCTGGAATCAGAGTTCCACTGGTAACCATTGTACTATTATTCTTGCTACTAAACGTAGCAGTAGTTGGATTCTTGTTTGTTTATGAAGTGGCAAGAATCCTGTTCTTAGATGTCGCTGATGTCTCAGGTAAGGGTGGAATTCGCCTTGCAGATTCTAGATTGTTGCGAAGTGAGAAGAGCCAACAGGCAAAAGTTCTGAACTTCTGTTTCACTGGTTTCGCTGGCCAATCTATGTTATTGCTAGCCTTAGCGATGCTGACCTTCTGGGATTCACAATATCTCCCACAAGGCGCAGAGTGTGGCACTTGGCAAGACTCAATTTGTCAAATTGTAAGTAAAAATGCACTTGAAGAATTAACGTGGATGCTAGCATCTGGAGGACAGATTACTTTCCTCGGAATATGGCTATTGTCGAGAAGAACTGGTCAACATCTTGAAGATATTACATTCGATGCAATGGCTAACCAGAATCGCATTCAATTGGAAGCAATCGAAGGAATGATCTACCGCAAAGGTGAGGCATTCAGTGATTTGATAACATCAGATGACTGGTCCAAAGCAATCGATAAATTTGATGTACTGAATGAAGACCATGGTGAAGAACTGATTGAAGGACTATCACTAGTTCGACGCACTGAGGCTAATATGGAATTATTGATGGGACTGGGTAGGTGGGACGAGGCTGAGCAGGTCGCCCTTTCATTCCTAGCTCTCAGGGCAGGAAGAACTGCAGAAATCGCCCGTTTAATTCTAGCAACCTCATCTCTTGCTCAAAGAGATATTCCTGAAGCAATTCCTAGGCTAAAACTCCTGCCAATAGAGGACATTGAATCTGCTAGATTACGATGGTTGTGCTCGATCTTGAATCCTTCAATAAAAATCACAAATAATATACGATTAATGCTACGATTAGATCCTGTAACCAAAATTAATATTGATTTGATGAAAAGATATCGAGCAGGAACCCCATGCGGCGACTTGGAATGGAAAAACAATCCTGCAGCAAAGCGTTACATTTTAGGTGAAATCGCTAGATTGAGGATATGGTCACAATCGGATATCGCTCTTGATAAATTAGAAGCATGGGCAGATAAATATGAAGTTGATATGTTTGAATGGCCACATGGTCAAACAGCTCGCGCCCTACTATACCTAGACAAAGGAATGATTGCAAGTGCAGTTAATATTGTGGTGAAAACTCTGAAGTTACACCCTCGACATCCCCACCTTAGAAGATTAGCAATTCATCTGGCATCCAAAGGTGAAATGAGAATGCCGCCAGAAGAAACTACAGGGTTTGTTTGGG
>MDSY01113480.1_pt1 | contig 49558 bp, 54 predicted proteins | sample 811131 | NCBI WGS metagenome assembly MDSY01 (sample SAMN05326643, study PRJNA326480) | marine metagenome | isolation source: seawater | place: Atlantic Ocean: South West | collected 2010 | reverse complement strand
ATGGTCAGTGATTTGACCGGTCTCGACATCGCAAATGCCTCACTTTTGGACGAGTCCACCGCAGCCGCTGAGGCCATGACCATGGCCATGCGTTCAGCCAAGTCCAAATCTCAAACCTTCTTTGTCGATGAAAACTGTCATCCGCAAAATATCGCCGTCATACAAACCCGCGCCGAGCCCTTGAGCATAGAAGTGATTATAGGTTGCCCGGATGATTTGGACGCCAGCGCCGTATTTGGCGCAATTTTTCAATACCCCGGCACTTACGGCCACGTGCGCGATTTCACCGCCCAAATCGACGCGCTGCATGCGCACAAGGCTTTGGGCATTGTGGCCGCTGACCCTCTGGCGTTGGCGCTACTGAAAAGCCCCGGCGAGATGGGCGCAGACATTGCCATCGGCTCAACCCAGCGGTTTGGCGTGCCCATGGGATATGGTGGACCACATGCCGCCTATATGGCCACACGTGACGCGTTCAAACGCAGCATGCCCGGCCGGATCATTGGTGTCTCAGTCGACAGCCGCGGTAACAAAGCCCTACGGTTAGCCCTGCAAACCCGCGAGCAGCATATTCGCCGCGAAAAGGCCAACTCAAATGTCTGTACCGCTCAAGCTCTGCTGGCTGTGATCGCGTCGATGTATGCAGTATATCACGGCCCAGATGGCATCAAAGCGATTGCACAATCTGTGCACCGCAAGACAAGTCGCATGGCCAAAGGCTTGGAGAGCTTTGGATTTGACGTGCAGCCCGATGTGTTCTTTGACACCATCACCGTCGAAGTTGGTAACCTCCAGCGCGTAATTATGAACGCCGCTGTAGCCAATGGCATCAACCTGCGTAAAGTGGGTAAAACCCGTGTTGGCATTAGCCTCGATGAGCAAACCCGCCCTGAGACTATCGAGGCGGTTTGGCGCGCCTTTGGCAGCGATATGAAAGATGACAGCAAGGCCAATCGTGCCTACCGTCTGCCCGCCTCCATGCTGCGCGAAAGCGAATACCTCACCCATCCAATTTTCCACCTAAACCGGGCGGAAGCAGAAATTACCCGCTATATGCGCCGTCTCGCGGATCGCGATTTGGCTCTTGACCGTTCTATGATCCCGCTGGGCAGCTGCACCATGAAGCTCAATGCCACGATTGAGATGATCCCGGTGACTTGGCCCGAATTCTCAGAACTGCATCCCTTTGTGCCAGTAGATCAGGCCCAAGGCTATCATGAGATGTTCGACGACCTAAATGCTAAGCTGTGCGAAATCACCGGCTATGATGCTATCAGCCAGCAACCCAACTCAGGGGCGCAGGGAGAATATGCAGGGCTTTTGACCATTCGTAAATATCACACGAACCAAGGCGAAGGGCACCGCAATGTCTGCTTGATCCCCACATCAGCCCATGGCACAAACCCCGCCTCGGCACAGATGGTTGGGTATAAGGTTGTGGTGGTTCATTCTGACGCAGACGGGAACATCGACGTGGCAGATTTCCGCACCAAGGCAGAATTGCACAGCGCCAATCTCGCCGCTTGCATGATCACATACCCCTCCACCCACGGCGTGTTTGAAGAAACCGTGCAAGAGGTTTGCAAGATCACCCATGATCATGGCGGCCAAGTCTATATTGATGGCGCAAATATGAACGCCATGGTGGGCCTGTCGCGCCCCGGCGATATTGGCGGGGATGTATCACACCTTAACCTACACAAAACATTTTGCATTCCTCATGGCGGCGGTGGCCCGGGCATGGGACCTATTGGGGTTAAAGCCCATCTGGCGCCGCATTTGCCAGGCCATCCAGAATATGATGACAGTGTAGGCCCAGTCTCTGCAGCGCCATTTGGCTCACCGTCAATCCTGCCAGTAAGCTGGGCCTATATCCTATTGATGGGTGGCAAAGGCCTGACACAGGCCACAAAAGTGGCAATCTTAAATGCCAACTATATTGCTGCGCGTCTGGAAGGGGCTTTTGACATCCTTTACACCTCAAAAATGGGCCGCGTCGCCCATGAATGCATCATCGACACCCGCCCCTTGGCCGATAGTGCCAATGTAACGGTAGATGACTGCGCAAAACGTCTGATGGACAGTGGGTTTCACGCCCCCACGATGAGCTGGCCTGTGGCTGGCACTTTGATGGTAGAACCTACGGAGTCTGAGCCGAAAGCCGAGTTGGACCGCTTTTGCGATGCGATGCTCTCCATTCGCGCTGAAGCACAGGATGTGATCGACGGCAAGAGTGACCATGAGAATAACCCGTTGAAAAACGCACCCCATACTGTTGCAGATTTGATTGAAGATTGGGATAGGCCTTACAGCCGCGAACAGGCCTGCTATCCCGCGGGATCAATCAAAAGCGACAAATACTGGGTGCCAGTGAACCGAGTTGATAACGTCTACGGTGACAGGCACTTGATCTGCACCTGCCCCCCTATGGACGCCTATCTCGAAGACTAGAGGTCCTTTACGACCACAACTGAGATCCCGCCTACTGATATCGGGCAGGATCAAAAGCTGATAGGTCGGCATTGGTCGGAGTATTGCTGACCATATCTGCGATCAGTCGCCCAGTTTTTGGACCACCCGTCAGACCCACATGTTGATGACCAAAGGCGACATGGGCATTGCCACAAGTCGTGGCAGGGCCAATAACCGGCAAGCTGTCACTGGTGGCTGGCCTGCGTCCCATCCATTCGGTCAAATGGTCATAGGTGAGGTCTGGAAACAGCGCTTTTACCTGCCGTTTGACCAAAGCAATGGGCGCCTCTTGCGCAGGGGCATCGTCACTTGCAAACTCCACCACGCCAGCGCAGCGAATACGACCGTCCATAGGCGTCACAACAAACTTGCCAGCCGCCACCATCATAGGGTGCTTGGGCATCATACTCGGCGCATGCAGCTCAATGTGATAGCCCCGCTCGCTTTCAAGGGCTATCTTCTTGATCCCTAGTTTCTTAGCCACCGGACCAGACCATGCGCCCATCGCGAGGATCAGATGATCGCCAGAGATCCGGCCTTGATCGGTGATCAACGCACGGCAATGACCGTCTTGCATCTCAATATCTTCAATCTGAGCGGCAACCATCTGCCCGCCTTCCGACTGGAAATGCTCAAGCAAAGCTCCAAGATAGGCCCCCGGATCAGAGATCCGGCCGTGATTTTTGTAACAGGCCACCTTGGCAAATTGATCCGGATACATCGGATCACGCTCAGAAAATTCCGCGCCATCTAACTCTTCAATTTCAAATCCATGCGCGCGGCGTAGATCTCGGGTCCAACTATCGGCGGCAAAGCTGTCTTGTGTGCCGTAACCGAAAAAATAATCATCATCACTGATAAACCGTTCTGCCCCAGTTCCTGCAGCCAGAGATTGGTGCTGTATATGGGCATCTCCCAGCAGATAGGACATGTTTTTTGCATAGTGCTGCACATGATCCATCCGCGCAAAGCTTAAATATTTGACCAAAAACGGCAAAAGGCGTGGCAGATAAGCCCATTGCAAAAACAACGGCTCATTCCGGCTAAACAGCATCTTAGGTGCTTTTTTCATCAAACCAGGGACAGAGACTGGGATCAGTGCCCCAGCCGCCAAAACTCCAGCATTGCCAAAACTAGTTCGCGTACGGTTTTCCATACGATCAACCAAAGTCACGCTATGGCCCGCTCTTTGTAGCCAAATAGCGGAGGACACACCAACAATACCTGCACCGGCAATAACAACATGCACCATTACGACACCCCGATACCCCTACCAGACCAAGTTTGACCATAGCCCTCCACCTGCACAAGCAGTTTCTGCTTAAAGCTAGTAGAAAAGTTTATTGTACTGTCAAAATCAAATTCTTGAAGCGTTAGGCAAGCTAGGTTAACGTTTTGATCACGGCGGATCGCCGGCAAGGAGAAAAATCATGAACTTGAAAAAAATACTACTAGCCACCACTACCGCAACCCTAATATCAGGCGTTGCTATCGCAGCTGACGATGGTTTGGTTGTTTTCGATTGGTCTGGCTATGAGGACGAGGGCTTTTTCCAAAACTACGTCACCAAACACGGTGGCCCACCTACTTATGCCTTCTTCGGTGAAGAAGAAGAAGCTTTCCAAAAACTGCGCGCAGGCTTCCGAGCAGACGTGTCACACCCCTGCAGCCAATCCGTTTCCAAATGGCACGAAGCGGGCCTTTTAGAGCCTCTCGATACCTCACGGATCGACCTCTGGTCAGATGTAAATACGCAGATGAAAGAAGCGTTCAAAATTGATGGTAGTTACTATATGCTGCCAATGGATTGGGGCACAACTGCACTAACATATCGAACCGATATGGTGGATGTCACTAAGATGAGTTCTTTGGCGGTATTTCTTGATCCAGCCTACAGCGGCCGTATCGCCTTACCAGACAACGTGGATGACATATATGCATTGGGCTATTTGGCCACCGGTGTTACCGATTGGACCGAAGCCACGGATGCAGATTTTGAAGTTGCTACGGCATGGCTTCGCCAAGCACACCAAAATGTAAGGACTTATTGGGCAGATGGCGCAGAACTGTCCCAATTAATGGGCAGTGGCGAAGTAATCGTGTCGTGGGCATGGAGTGAAACGCCTGCGACAATGGCTGCGGAAGGCCTGCCGATTGAGGCCAACCGCTCCACCATAGAAGGCTCCTCGAGCTGGTTCTGCGGTTATGTCAATCTAGCCAACGGTCCAAACTCAGAAGATAAAATGTATGACTTCTTCAATGCGTGGATGGATCCAGGCTCTGCAGATTACATAGTGTCCGAATGGGGCTATGGCCATGGCAACGAAGCGGCGATGGCTGCCATCGGCTCAGAAGCCTTGAATGACGCAGGCTTGGGCCCAGTTGACGTTCCAGTCTTGGCGCAGGTTCCTATGAACCAACAGCTGCGTGAAAAGATGATCGCTGAGTTTGAAAAAATAAAAGCTGGGTTCTAAAATCTGCCAGAAGTTAGTAGATAAAAGGGCACCTTCAGGTGCCCTTTTATCTGGGTTACCGTAACAAGAGAAGAGACGAGGCACTCCAGCCCACCCGCGCATTTTCCCCCACAGCAAGAACAGCGCGCCCTGCAATATTGCGCATGGTGATAGTGATTGGCTCGTCTTTAAAAGGCAATTTGACATCATAGTAGGTCATGTCACCATAATAAAAGACTTCCGACACCACCACTTCAATCTCACGCTCTGCGGTTTGAGACCCAGTTAGAATAGTCAACATCTCTGGACGTACTCCTGCAAAGTTGCAGCCCTCAATCCCGCCTGTGGCTTGGGACAATGGCAGCGCAAGCTTACCCAAGGACTGTAATTCAACCTCAACGGTATCACCCGAGGTACTCAGAATTTTAGCGTCCAAAAAATTCATCATGCCAATAAAGTTCGCCACCCGCCGCGAACATGGCTGGCCATAAAGCGCCTGAGGTGTAGCCACCTGCGCAATTTTACCGTCAAACATAACCGCAATCCGGTCCGACATAGTCAGTGCTTCTTCTTGATCATGGGTCACCAAAACAAAGGTAATTCCAACCGCCCGTTGCAGGCGGCGTAATTCAGATTGCATTTGCTCACGCAGTTTTTTGTCCAAGGCCGAGAGCGGCTCATCCAACAACAGCACCCGAGGCTTGAGCACCAAAGCCCGGGCCAGAGCGACCCTTTGGCGTTGACCGCCCGACAACGCATGTGACGCCCGGTCACCAAACCCCTCCAAACCCACCATGGCAATCGCCTCGGCCACGCGAGTTGTGATCTCAGCCTTCGGAAACCGGCGCGCTTTGAGTCCATAGGCCACATTTTCGGCCACGCTCATATGCGGGAAAATAGCATAGCTTTGAAACACCATATTGGTAGGTCGCTTATTGGCCGGCACTCCCTCCATCGTTTTACCATCAATATACAAGCTGCCCGCAGAAGGTGTTTCAAACCCAGCAATACTGCGCAGCAATGTGGTTTTGCCACATCCCGACGGGCCTAACAGCGAGAAGAATTCTCCAGTCTTGATGTCAAGATCAACCTGTGACAATGCCGCGAAATCACCGAAGAATTTATCAAATCCTTTCAGCTGAATGATTGGCTGTGTCACAGAAAACCCCCTGAATTTTCAATGCCTGTTCTACGGACGCCCCGACGGCGGAAATAATCGGCGATCAACAGTAAGCTGATCGACAACACAAGCAAAATTGTCCCCAAAGCCATCAAGCTTGGCAGTTTTTGCGGGAAGCGCAATTGGCCCCAGATATAGACCGGCAAAGTTGGTTCAGTGCCCGCAAGGAAGAAGGCAATAATAAATTCATCCAAAGAGATGGTGAAGGCTATCAACAAGCTCGCGACGATCCCCGGCATCACCAAAGGCAGGATCACCAGCCAAAAAGTATTCCAACGGGTTTGGCCCAAGTCAAATGACGCCTCTTCAAGGCTTTGGTCCAAATTCATGAAGGCTGACGAGAGGATGGCGATGCAAAAAGGAGTGCAAATTAAGATATGGCCTAAAATAATGCTCCAGAGCGACAGTTCAAATCCCATCTGTATGATCACCACCAGCAAAGACACCCCAATGATAATCTCTGGCAGCACCATTGGCAGCATAATAAACCCCATGATAGAGCGACGACCAGGGAATGAAAAACGGGTGGAGGCGCGGGCAGCCAGCACCCCAAATAGGGTTGAGAAAATCGCCGTTGTCACGGCAATCATCAAGCTGTTGCGCACCGCAACGTGCAGCGAATCTGTGGTTTGCAGAACGGCGAACCATTTGGTGGTGAAGCCTTTCAACGGAAACGACACAACACTGCTGTCATTGAATGCGAAAACCGGCAACAAAATCGCGGGTGCGTAAAGAAACACCAAGAAAATACCCATATACCATTTGAAAAAATGACCGCGGCCCAGCATCACTTCGTCCCCCGTATGTACTTTTTGTTCATCCAGATAAAGATCAGCGCCACGCAGGTTACAATCGCCATGGCTGAAATCGCCAATGCCGCTCCTAACGGCGCATTATTTGCTTTCTTGAACTGTAATTCGATCATATTAGCAATCATCAGCCCGTTGGGCCCGCCTACCAATCGCGGCGTCACATAGTCACCAATGGTCGGAATAAACACAATGATAGTGGCGGCAATCACGCCAGGCATCGACAGAGGCAGGGTCACCCGGAAAAATCGGCGTATTTTGCTGTCGCCCAGATCTTCAGCTACCTCCATCAAGGATCGATCAACACGCTCAAGCGCCACAAATATAGGCAAGATGGCGAAGGGCACCCATGAATGCGCCAAGGTCAGAACCACAGCATTCTGATTATAAAGTATGAAGCTCAAAGGCTCTTCAATCAGGCCCAGCCCCATTAAGCTTCCGTTTACCACGCCGTTATAGCCTAAAATCACTTTCCACAGGAAAATGCGCATCAAATAGCTGGTCCAAAACGGGATGGTGATCAAAAAGATCCACATAGCCTTGCGTTTGGGCGCTACATAAAACGAGATGAAATAAGCCACAGGGTAGGCCAAAAGTACGGTCGAGGCTGTTACCAACATTGAAATCTTTAGCGAGCGGCCCATCAAATATTGGTACATAGGCTCGCTCCAAGCCATTTTGTAATTGTCCATGGTGAAGATACGGTGCAAGGTCAGATAGTCTTGGGTCCAGAAACTCAGCGCAACAACCAATACCAAAGGCACTGCGAGCAGGAGCAATGTAAAAGCCAACGTTGGACTGATCAGGAACAATCCCTGAGCGCCCTCGCCCCGCCGCCATTTTTGAAACCATGTCACCTAGGTGATCCCTTTTGCCAAAATATCTGCGTTCTTCCGCGCCATCTTCCCCGGTTCAGGCACAGTGGTTTGCTCGATGACTGGCAGCAAATGCCGCAAATGATCATGATATGTTTTTACACCATATTCTAGATCAGAAAACACAACTCCATCATAGGCAGACGATTTTGTGGCCTCGCACGACCAAACCATTAGCATCTGATCTTCTCCACCGGTGTCGCGATCAATTCGACCACTCAAATAACGCGCCACTTTCATTTGCCGGCTCTCATGTGGCCTACGATAACACATACCACGTTGCAGGGTTTCAGTGGCCGATTTAGGCAACTCTTGGTAGAAAATTACACTGTCGGGATAAAGCCCTAAGACGAAATTAGGGAACATCCCAAAATAGATCCATTGGCGCCGCTGAGGCCCCGGAAGATGCGTGGCCTCCGGCAATATTTGACGATATTTACGCACGCTCCAGCGGTGGCCGTAGGCCTCGTTAAACGTGCCGACAGAGCGTGACGTACCCTTGTCAAAAGGTTCATCAAAATAGCCATCTCCATAAAGTTGATGTAGCCCGGGATGCGCTTGGCGCACGTGATAGCCTTCATTATCCACATCACGAATGGATTTCCAATTCACCGGGATCACATCATCCAAAGAATTACTGGTGGCAGGGATCATATTAGCCAAATCATAGGGCGCTATTTCCGCGTCAAACCGAGTTAAAATCTCGGCAACTGCAGGCTGTGGTCCGTGCTGAAAGCGGATAAAAATCAATCCGTTCCAAATCTCCATGTCTAGCGGTTTTAGTCCCCATTTTTCCGCCTGCATCGGTGGGAAAGTATCTTTGTTGGCAATGCCCCGCAGGGAGCCATCCAGATTATAGGCCCAGCCATGGTAGGGACAAATCATCGCTTTATTGCAGGTGCCACGCGCGTTGGGCACCACACGTGATCCACGGTGGCGGCATAGATTATGAAAGGCCCGTACTTGCCCATCGGTGCCGCGGATCACAACCGCGCGTTCGCCGGCGATATCAAAGGTGACATAGGCGCCACTTTGCTCGACCTCATTCACATGGCAAACAAATTGCCAATGGGTTTTAAAGATCGCTGCACATTCCAAATCAAACAGCTCCTGCGAAAAATAGGCCCAGCCCGGCAGGCCGGAGCGGTCCCAATCTTTGGGAGGTGAGATATTTTTGGTCATGTCAAAGCCTCAGCTGGAATTTACTTGTATCGAATAGGTTGCGTGACGGAAGATCAACATTAAATTATGGTCATAGCTTGGATTTTATGCGTCAATTGGCCAAAGTCCAGATCACTGAAATCAACTTATCAGGAACATTATGAAAGACATTCAACCGCAAGACCGTCTCGTTGCCAATGTCAGGCATGACGCCTTCACCCCCTGGATCAATGCCGATGGCAGCGACAGTGGCACTGCCGTGTTGCAATTAGGAGATCGCGCAGAAATGGGCGTCGGGTTTCACATCTACCGGATGGCCCCCGGAACCAGCAGCGAAGCCCATGAGCACCGTGGTGATGAAGAGTTTTTCGTGATCGAAGGATCTTTGCGCGACAATGACGGGACGGTATACCGCACAGGTGATCTGGTTTTGCTGAAAGATGGCACCCAGCATTACTCAGTTTCAGACGAAGGCTGTCTTTTGGCAGTTTATATCCCCAAGGCTGAGACCAACCTTTAAGCCATAGGCGATACTTGCGCCTTAAGGCTCTGCCACTGCGCCAAAGTCACACCCATAAGGGGTAAAAGTGCGGCATTAGGACGGGCTTGGCGCGCCAAATCCAAAAAGCGCGCCTGTACCTTTGGGCGCTCCATTTTGGCCTTCAACCCCGCGTTGGCGAGTTGGATCAAGCTTTGCACCATGGCGCGTTCCGGGGTAGTTTGCCCCAAGCACAGCCAAATGGCTTCCCACATTTCATGCGCTTCCCAATAAAAACCCTCTCCAAAGAACGACAGCCCCAAGTGCCAAGCGGTGCAACTGCTCAAAAGCGCGTCTGGCAAGTCAGCCTGGGGTTTAAAGCGATCAAAAAGATACTCCGGATGGCACGCTCTGCGTCCCGAGATATAGGCGTGCTCTGGCCGCCACCTCAGATCGAGCACGCTAGGCCGGCGCGCCTCCATTTCCCATGGCCAGCCCGAAAAGCGAACAATAGCGGCCAATGTTTCTTCTGGTGCATCGCACAGGGGAGAATGACCGCACTCTAGCAAAACCGCCACATCAACCGACAAATAGCTTCGGTTTTTCAGCTCATTGATCTGCGCAAGCGTGCCATATTCATCAGCCGCGCCTTGAATTGCCAAGGTCGGAATGCGCAGATAATCAATCACCTCAGACACATCCCAATCGACAAAATTGGGATCCAGCCAAGCGTCATTCCACCCTTTAAAACACTTGTCCGGGTTTTGGTGATACTTGGCCAATGCCACCCTCAAATCGCCAGTCTCAAACGCCTGTTTAGCCAAAACGATTTGCGCCAAGCCGCTTGGCTCAGTGAAAAAATGCGGAGCCATCAATATCAAACCCCGAACCCGGTGATCAATCACTGAACCTGCATAAATCACAGCAATGGTCGCGCCATCAGAATTGCCCAGCAAAATGCAACTTTGGGGATCAATCGCCTTCAATACCGCAGGTAACACCGCTGTGGCCTCTTGGGTCATGTAATCCAAAGGGCGCGGCAGTAACGCATCATCAGAATTGCCGTAGCCCTCGCGCGAATAGGCAAACACGCCACAGCCTGTTGCCTTGGATATCTGAAGCGGCGCATCGCGCCAATGCGCCACGCAGCCGAGCCCCTCATGCAGCATGACAATCGTAGGCGCCTGTGATGGATCTGGGCCAAAACAGGCATATTCCAGACATTTGCGCGCAGCCACCACAAAGCCTTTGGCCCCATTGCTCCAGTCAACTTTGCTCATGCTTGCGCGCACAGTTTGAATCGTTGGATTTTGCTAGTGGCGGTCTTAGGCAGATCAGGCACCAATTCAATCCACAGCGGGTATTTCCATTTTCCGATTTGCTCTTTCACAAAATCTTGCAATTCGTCCTGTATGCCTGCGGTCTCGACACCACTGTTAAGCACCAAAAAGGCTTTGGGCTTTTCCAAACCCGCCTCGTCCAAATGCGCCACCACAGCAGCTTCCAACACCTTTGGATTTGAAATTAAGGCCTGCTCCACCTCAAAGGGGCTCAGCCAAACGCCTGAAACTTTAAACATGTCATCAGTTCGACCCCAGTAGATATAATGGCCTGCCTCTGAGATTTTGTATTTGTCACCAGTTCTCGTCCAAACTCCCTCAAAGGTTTCGCGGCTCTTAGCACGTTGGTTCCAATAGCCATCGGCGGATGAGCCCCCTTTGACCAACAACTCCCCCAATTCCCCAGGGACAATTTCCTTGCCCTCCTCAGTGAGGCAACGCAATTTATACCCCGGCACCGCAATCCCAGAGGTGCCATAGGTGACCACTCCTTCACGGTTCGACAAAAAGATGTGCAGCATCTCAGTCGATCCCACGCCATCCAAAATATCCACCCCAAGCAGCCCGCGCCAACGGTGGCCAATATCTGCAGGCAATGCCTCACCGGCCGAAAAACACAACCGCAGCCGATGCGCAGACAGAGCCCTATTTGCGAGGGCAGCCACCACAGCGCCATACAGGTTGGGCACACAACAAAAAATGCTCGGTTGCTGGCCTTCAATAATATCCAGCATACCCTCCGGTGTCGGCCTGCCGGCTAATAAAATCGTGGTCGCCCCCACAGACATGAGGAACGTCAGCGCATTTCCCAGCCCATCGGCAAAAAATCTTAGCAGCTGAAAAAATAATGTCCTCTTCACGAATTCCCAAAACCTGCGAGCAATAAGTCTCAGCTGTGGCCCACAGCGCGCTATGCACATGGCGCACCCCCTTGAGCAGACCGGTAGAGCCCAAAGAATAAAGCCAAAACGCACATTCATCATCGCTAGCATTGACAGCGGTTTGCGGTTTGGCTGGTGCCAGAAATTCAGAATAATACAGGGTTCCAGCCGGGGCATCTGTCCCGATCATGATCACTTTGCGCAAATCAATATTTCCAGCCAAGGCCGGGGCAACAGTCTCCCAAATCTCGTGCGATACAATCAAGCAAGCAGCTCGGCTGTCGCTCATGATGGCAGCATAGACCGAGGTAGACAGCAGCGTGTTTAAAGCGACCGGTACAACACCCGCTTTGATCGCGCCCCAAAATACACTTCAGGATATTCTAATTGATCCAATATCAAGCAGGCAACCCGCTCCTCACGACGCAGGCCGGCCACCGCGAATGCGCCTGCAATCAGATTACTGCGCTGTGCCAATTGGGCATAGGTTTGCATGCGGCACTCCCCATCAGCCTTCCGGAACGCCAGATTTTCACCGCGCCCTTCGCCCACATGGCGATACACAAACCACTGGGCTGCATTCTTATTTTCAGACATGTTTAACTCCAGTTTGGCAGATCGAAGGCCATGGGAGTCAGGCTAAGTTGGAAAATTCAATCCGGCAAGCCGCTTAAAACCTCAACCAAAAAAGAGTGATTGCGGGGAAAGCCACAAGGATGATGACCCTCACAATGTCAGAGGCCACAAAGTACATGACAACTTTATAGGTCTCCAACAATGGCGTTTTGCGATCCATGGCGTTGATGACAAACAAGTTCATCCCCACCGGAGGTGTGATCAACCCCACCTCAACCACGATCAATACCAAGATGCCAAACCATAACGCGATATGCTCTTGGCTCATGCCAAAATCGAGCCCCACCACCACAGGAAAAAAGATAGGTATCGTCAATAGTATCATGGAGAGGCTATCCATCAAGCACCCAAATACCAGATAAAAGACCAAGATCAGACTCAGCACCACCCAAGGACTAAAGCCTTGGCTGACCACAAAGTTTGAAATTTCCTGTGGCACCTGCGTTAAGGCCAAAAACCCATTATAAAAACCAGCGCCCAAGATGATAAAAAAAATCATCGCGCTAGATTTTGCGGTCACCAGAAAGCTTTGCACCAATGTGCTGCGCGACAGACCTCGGTTCATCCATGCAATAAAACCCGTGCCAGCAGCCCCCACGGCAGCCCCCTCAGTGGGGGTGAACCAGCCTTCATAAATACCGCCAACTACCAAGGCAAAAACCAAAAGCACCGGCCAGACATTAAACAGCGCTTTAAACCGCTCTGCATAGGGAACCGCCGCTTTTACGCCAGCGGCATCCGAGTGGAGGCGCACATAAATTGAGATGGCGATCACATAGCCTAAGGCGGCCAAAATTCCAGGAATGAAGGCAGCTAAAAACAGTTTAGCAATGTTTTGTTCGGTCAAAATGGCGTATATGACCAAGACGATTGAGGGTGGGATCAAAATACCCAACGTACCGCCAGCTGCCAAAGTCGCCGTGGAAAAACCACCGGAATAACCATATTTGCGCAATTCAGGCAGTGCCACTCGGCCCATCGTAGCCGCCGTCGCCAAAGATGAGCCACAAATCGAGCCAAAGCCCGCACAGGCACCAATCGCCGCCATGGCAATGCCGCCCTTACGGTGGCCCAAAAAGCTTTCTGCGGCCTTAAACAGCGCAGTCGACATCCCACCAAGGGTTGCAAAATGGCCCATCAGCAAAAACATTGGAACAATTGACAATGTGTAGCTGGAAAAAGTGCTGAATGTTTCAGATTTCAGGCGCGCCAGCGGCAGGTTGAAACTGCCGGTGACAAAATACAGCCCCACCAACCCAACCAAGAACATGGCCAAGCCAATTGGCACGCGAATAAAGATCAAAATCAACAAAGCTGGAAAAGAGGCCAATCCGATTTCTAAATTGCTCATCAACCCATTCCCGTTTCATCAGTTATTACATCTTGGCCAGTTGCAAGCTCCATAATCCGAACCCAGGCCACATAGACCGATATCACGGCGGCCATAGCAGCCCCCACAAGGCTCGCCGCATAGGCCCACCAGATTGGAAATTGCAGCAAGAAGGTCGTGTCGCCATAGCTTAGTTTGGACAACATGCCTTTGTAGAGTTGATAGGCCATTACGATCAACGCAATGGCAAAGACGGTATCAATCACCATCTGCAATCCACGACTTACACCGCGCGGCAGTTTTGATGTGAAGATATCCACTGAGGCGTGCCCACCGAAGATTTGACACAGAGGTAGAAAGGAAAAAATGGAAAAGGCCACTCCCGCTTCGACAAGCTCAAAATCGCCATTGATCGGACCCACACCCGCCTGCAACAACCATGCAGAGACCGCCGGAAGCGCGGTGCCAATCCAGCCATGCAGCACACCGTTCAAACTGCGTCCAACAACTGAAATACAAATCAGCAGAATTAAAAGCGCCAGAACTAGACCGCCACAAATCGCCATAAAGCGCGCAGCACACATCGCCAAATTGTGCATGTCTTATCCCGTCCTGTAATAGAAAACGCCGCGCGAACCGAGCCCGCGCGACGCCGTTATTATGTTATAAACTTAGTTGGCTGCATTCATCAATGCGGTAGCTTCTTCTATCAATGCCTGACCATCAATTCCACGGCCCATCATCTCTTCCAGCCAAGCTCCATAGACCGGTTGTGCAGCCTCAGCCCATACTGCCGATTGCGCTGCATCTAGGGTGATGATGGTGTTACCACGGTCCTCAGCAATTTTGCGCGCTGGCTCATCATAGGCCTGTTGCGTGGTGCCCGCAAAAATTGAGAATTCCAAACCAGAATTTTCTTCCATAACCGCCTTAAGGTCATCTGGCAAAGAGGCGAACTTGTCTTTGTTCATCACCAAAACGAAGGTCACAGTATACATCATAGGCCCAGTGAACTCGGTGTGATTTTCTACCAGTTCAGGCACTTTCAATGCTTTGGTCACTTCCCAAGGAATGGTAGTGCCATCAATCACACCTTTGGACAGGGCCTCCGGTACAGCAGGAACAGGCATGCCCACAGGTGTGGCACCCAGTTCTTTCAACATGGCGTTAATCTGGCGCGACGCGCCTCGGATTTTCATACCGTTGAAATCCGAAGGTGTTGTCAGCGCTTTGTTGGCATGGATCACACCGGGGCCATGGACCCAAGCGCCAAGCACTTTCAAATTGCCAAACTCACGCTCGGCAATATCACTTTCCATCATCTTCCAAAATGCAGCCGAGGCAGGAGCCGCGTCATTTACCATGAAAGGTAGTTCAAAAACTTCGGTGGATGGGTAACGGCCCGGAGTATACCCTACAACGTTCCACGTGATATCAATCACACCATCTAAAACTTGATCGATCAACTCTGGAGGCTTACCGCCCAATTGCATCGCTGCATAGCGGGTGATCTCAATACGATCACCGGAGGCTGATTCAATTTTGTCAGCCCAAACATCAATGATTTTTGCAGGAATAGTTGCTTGCGCGGGCAGAAAGCTTTGAAGGTTAAAATTATACTCAGCCGCTATAGCCATGCTGGACAGTCCAAGTCCGATGGCCGCGCCGCCCAATAGTCCCAATAGTGTTCTACGTTTGGTCATAATTCATCCTCCCAAATTGATTATTATAAAGCTTATAAAAAGTCTGGCATAGGTTCACCGGCAAAGAAACCCCATTTCAAATAGGTTCGATGGGTTTTTCAATAGCCATGACGGTGGATAACGCAGAATTGAAATTCAATGTTTAATGTGCCAGCAATGACGTAACGAAAGGATATAAAATGCCGCATCACCTGTTGAACTCATCAGATATTGAAGCCTTTGAACGCAATGGCGTTGTCTTGGTGAAAGGGCTATTCGCTGATTACGTCGACGAGCTGCGCGCCGGCATCGCGCGCAACATGAAAGATCCCGGCCCCTATGCAGCAGAAAACCTAAAAGCTAGCGAAAATGGTCGGTTTTTTGATGACTATTGCAATTGGCAGCGAATACCGGAATTTGAAGCCGTTATTCGAAAAAGCCCGGCGGCGCCGGTAGCGGCTGATTTGATGAGTTCAAATCGGGTGCAAATGTTTCATGAACATATTCTGATCAAAGAACCCGGTACGTCCAAGCCAACCCCCTGGCACCAAGATGCGCCTTATTACTTCGTTGATGGCATTCAAAATGTCAGTTTTTGGAGCCCGTTGGATCCGGTGACCACCGCCTCTTTGCGCTGCGTGGCGGGTAGTCACAAATGGCCCAAGCCAGTCTTGCCCACCCGTTGGTTGGAGGAGGACAGCTTTTATCCGAATGAAGATGATTACATGCCAGTCCCAGATCCCGATGCCGAAGCGATGGAAATTTACGAATGGGAAATGGAACCCGGCGATGCCGTAGCCTTCAACTTTGGCATTCTGCATGGTGCGCGCGGCAATGAAAGCTCCAGCCGCCGCCGCGCCTTTTCTCTACGCCTCGTGGGGGATGATGCCCGCTATGTTGATAGGCCAGGATGCACATCCCCACCGTTTCCCGGCCATGATATGCAAGTTGGTCAACAGCTGCGCGAAGATTGGTTCCCAGTCTTATTTGAGCGTTAAACAGCGTCGAAATCTAACATGACGTGATCTGACTGCGGTTGGAATTGGCAAGCCAGAACAAAACCTTGTTCCATTTCCCAGGGCTCAAGAGAGAAGTTTTGCATCATAGTACCCTGCCCCTGAGCCAATTTACAGCGGCAGGTGGCGCACATACCGTTGGCGCAAGAATAGGGCAACTCAAGCCCAGATTGCGTGGCCGCATCCAAGAGCATTTCCCCCGCCACCATGCGAAACCCCCGGCGTGCACCATCAAGTACCACCTCAACAAGCGCCCCTTCACGGGCCGCAGCCGCCGGTGCAGATCCTGCAATCGGTAACGGGCTCGACGGGGTGAACAGCTCAAACTTGATGCGATCCTCTGCCACGCCCAAGGCCTGTAAAGCCTCCGAGGCCGCCTCAATCATCGGCTGTGGGCCACAGATATAGATGGCGTCATATTCCAAGGGGACAATCAACCCACGTGTCGCCATCGTGTTGAGCTTTTCCGCATCCATACGGCCATTGAACAGCGCCACATCCTGCGCTTCTTCATCCATCACATGGGTCATCAGAAACCGCATGAGGTATGTGTCTTTCAGATCATCAAAGGCCTGCCGAAACATTACGCTGTCTGTGTTGCGGTTGGCATAGCAAAGGGTGATCGTGCTTTCTGGCTCGCCCTGCAAAACCGACTGTGCGATGGATTTGATGGGCGTCACCCCTGAGCCTGCTGCCAGAAGCAGATAGTTATGCCGACCCCCGATCGGCGCCGTAAAGCGCCCTTGAGGCGACATCACCCGCAACACGTCTCCGGGCTTCAACCCAAGGGCAAAGCCAGAAAACGCACCGCCTGCAATACTTTTAACCCCAACCGACACCACAGCAGATCCAACTGGCGAACAGATGGAATAAGATCGGCGCACATCCACCCCATCAATGTCAGCTCGTAAGGTCAAATATTGTCCCGGTACGAAGGCGAAAACGGATTTCAGCGTCATCGGTATATCAAAACTAAGCTCTACGGAGGAGGCGGTGTCTTCACGCACCGCAGATATCGTCAAATCATAAAATCTAGGCTTGGCCATGCTGCCCCCTCAAATACATTTGAAATAGTCAAAAGGCTCAAGACAAGCATTGCAGCGATAATGCGCCTTGCAAGCTGTTGAGCCAAACTCTGATAATTTGGAAGTATCTTGTGCCGCACAGCGCGGGCAGGATACCACAACATCGCCAAACAAAGCGCGCTTTGATGATGACCCAGCCACCGGTGGCGCAATGCCATAGGCCCGCAGCTTTTCGAGTCCCTGATCTGTGATCCAATCTGTGGTCCAAGCCGGGGTGAGCACCCGCTCAATCAGGGGATCGAATCCCGCATCTCGGAGTGCAGCCTCAATCGCCAGCTCAATCGCCAGCACCGCAGGACAACCCGAATAGGTTGGTGTGACCCGTGCCACGGTCCGGCCTTGCGCATCGATCTCAACACTGCGCAAAATACCCAAATCAGCCACTGTCACCGCAGGCACTTCGGGATCCAGCACCGCCGCTGCGACAGCCCAAGCCTGTTTGGCTTCTAGATCTACCATGTCATGTTCGGAAAACTGCGCTGCATATATTGTAACTGCGCCAACAGATGCCCCATGGCTTCCGTATGTCGCCCTTGACGTCCGCCTTTGTGAGCATGGGTGAGATCTGGCGCCTGTAATTTTGCAGACTCAAACACTTCGCAGACATCAGCAAGCCAAGCCCCACGCAAGCTTTGTGGGTTGGGTAAAATTGAAGCCTTTGACATTTCAATCGCCACATCATCAACGGCGAAAAACTCACCCAGATAAGGCTCCAGCACAAAGCAAGCCTCCTGCATGCGCCGCGTACTTTCCTCAGTGCCGTCACCCAATCGAATCACCCATTCACCGCAGTGACGCCTATGATATTTAGCTTCTTTAACCGCCTTGGCAGCAATCGCCGCGACTGTATCATGTGATGAACCCTCGGCCTCTGCCCAAAACAGCAGCATAAAACTCGCAAAACAGAACTGCCGCAGCATGGTTTGGGCGAAATCTCCATTCGGCAATTCGCAGATCAATAGGTTTTGATAGTCCCGCTCAAGGCGCCCAAAAGCCAAGAGATCTTCATCACGTCCCGCCGCCTCAATGTCGCCCGCATAGCTATAAAGCGCCCGGGCCTGGCCGATCAAATCCAAAGCAATGTTTGGCATCGCCAAGTCTTCTTCCAACATCGGCGCATGGCCACACCATTCCGACAGCCGATGACCCAAAATCAAATGATCATCTGCCAAACGTATCAAGGCTGCAAACAGGGGGGCGTGCATCACATATGCCCCACGTCATCGGGTATGTCGTAAAAGCTCGGATGGCGATAAATCTTGTCATCAGACGGATGAAACATTTGATCACGATCTTGCGGATCAGAGGCAACGATCTGCGCCGATGGGATCACCCAAACCGATAAGCCCTCGCCGCGTCGGGTGTAAACATCCCGCGCCGCTTGCAACGCCATCTCTGAGTCAGCGGCATGCAGCGACCCGCAATGGCGATGCGCCAAGCCGTTGCGGGGCCGAATGAACACCTCCCAAAGTGGAATTTCCTGAGTATCGTTCATGGGCTCTCTCTCATTCTGCAACCAAAGGGGTGGCAGCACGCGCCGCACGTTTGCGCGCATAGGCCAACGCGGCCTCACGCACCCACGCCCCTTCGTCCCAAGCCTTTTTCCTCGCCGCCACGCGATCTTTATTTAGCGGACCATGGCCTTTGACCACGGACCAAAACTCATCCCAATCAATCTCGCCGTAGTCATAGCGCCCTTCTGCCTCGTTCCAAGCCAAGGCCTCATCGGGCAAAGTCAGCCCCAAACGGAGCGCTTGCGGCACTGTAGCATCAACAAATTTCTGGCGCAGCTCATCATTGCTAAAGCGTTTAATTTTCCACAGGGTCGATTGATCAGAATGCAGGCTGTCACCATCCGGTGGGCCAAACATCATAAGCGAGGGCCACCACCAGCGGTTCAGCGCATCCTGTGCCATGTCTTTTTGCGCCGCACTGCCCTCCGCTAGAGTGAGCATGATCTCATAGCCTTGCCGTTGGTGAAAGCTTTCCTCTTTGCACACTCGGATCATCGCCCGAGCGTAAGGACCGTAAGAGCACCGGCACAGCGGCACTTGGTTCATGATCGCCGCCCCATCCACTAACCAACCAATCGCGCCGATATCGGCCCAGGTTTGGGTTGGATAGTTGAAAATAGAGGAATATTTAGCCCGCCCAGAGATAAGCTCTTCTGTCATCTCTTTGCGGCTCACTCCTAGGGTTTCAGCAGCAGAATACAGGTACAGCCCATGGCCACCCTCATCTTGGACCTTAGCCAGCAAAGCCACTTTGCGCCGCAAGGTAGGAGCGCGGGTAATCCAATTGCCTTCTGGCAACATGCCTACAATTTCAGAATGCGCATGCTGACCGATCTGGCGTATTAAGGTTTTGCGATAGGCCGCAGGCATAGGGTCATTGGGCTCAATTTTCTCATCGGCATCAATACGAGCCTGAAATGCGTTCAAAAACTCAGGGGTCTCGGTGTTGTCGGACCCTGCGCCAATCAATCCTTGTGAATACATCATAATCTCCCATCTTTCCGGGACAATTTATGTTACAAAAATTGCCAAATCAATACCTTTTTGTAATATTACTGAAAGCGCGTTTCAGCCCTATTACCCGCACCACTTATGCGCAGTAGCTTCGGATAAAGCCCGGCGATATCTCGTTGAACCTGCCCCAAAGGCCAATCAGGTAATGGAGCTTGTACTGTGGGATATCGCAATACCAGCCGTCGCCAAAAATGAATAAGCAGCACCCGCGCAACACGCGCCTGATCCGGGGTCATCTCACCATCTTTGAGATCTTGGCAACACGTACCGATCCGCTGGCAAGTTTTGGCATTGAGCACCGGCAATACACTAGCCTTTGCCCAATTTGACAGGGCCAGGGGCTGACAATCAAAGACCATAAAATCAGCATCACTATGTGCCAAAACCTGCAGCATGGAGTCTGCAGGCCAAACATAACAACGCCCGCCCAGCACCAGAGGCGGATTGGATGCAAATGTCGTCTGTAACTCGGCCGCATCGGCGCCCTCAGCGGCAAACGCAAAGACCCAGTCCACGAGCGACTTCGGCGCAGCATAGATGACAGTGGCGGCCCTGCGATACTCTGCCAAACCTTGAGGAGAGAAATGATAATGTGCCGTGCGGCCTTCACGTTTGCCCGCAACCAGCCCGTCTTTCGACAATCGAGACATCGCGGTGCGGACCGCTTGCGGCTCAATATTTAGAGCGGCGCAAATCTCCAGCAATGAGGCCATGGAAATTTCCCCACCCTCCGGCTGCGCAATCTCTCCCAAAATGGTGACAATCACGGACCAGACCCGCAACCGACCTTGGGCGTGCAGATGGCGTGTTAGATCCCTTAAGGCAGCAGGTGTTTGGCTCATGCGCCCTTGGTTTCACCATATGAATTCATGGTCAACAATTCATATTCCGCCACGTGTTCCTGATCTTGATTGCGCAGGACCACATGCCAGCGCACTTCACCATAGTCCTTCGTGCGCCGGGTTTTACGCTTTACCGTCAGTTGCACAGCAATGCTGTCACCCACCACAACCGGTTTTTGGAATGACAAAGCGTTCAGGCCAGTATTCGCTAATACAGGCCCGGGATTGGGCTCCACAAATAGGCCAGCCGCGAAGCTAAGCAGCAAATAACCATGAGCCACACGGTCCAGAAAAAACGGATTGGCCTTCGCAGCTTCGGCATCCATATGCGCGTAAAACCGGTCTCCAGTGAAATCTGCAAAATGTTCGATATCTTCAAGTGTCACCTCACGCCCCGCGGTGTGGAGTGTCTCCCCGATGTGCAGCTGATCAAAATTGCGGGTGAAAGGATGCACTGGGGCCCTCAACTCGGTAGAACCTTTGATCCAAGTCCCAGTGATTGCGGTGAGCATATCAGGGCTGCCCTGCACAGCGCTACGTTGCATGAAATGTTTGACGCCACGCAGCCCACCAAGCTCTTCCGAGCCGCCTGCCCTACCCGGTCCACCATGGACCATATGGGGCAATGGGGAGCCATGGCCAGTGCTTTCGGCCTGAGACACTCGATCATTGAAATACAATCTACCATGGAAGGCACCTGCGCCCAAAACTACCTGCCGCGCTATAGCCGGATCATGGGTGATCACCGAAGCCACGAGAGACCCGTCCCCGCGATTGAGCAGCTCAATGCCGTGGGCAATATCGCGGTAGGGCATCAAGGTGGCCACTGGTCCGAAGGCCTCCACCTCATGCACCGCCACGGCGTGATCCGGATCAGCGCAGACAAACAGCATCGGCGCGAGGAAGGCTCCCGTCTCAGCATCTGCGCCCTCAACTTGGCAGCGATCTTCTCCACCAAAAACCAGATCGCACTCCTTGCCAAGGAGTTGCGCCTGCGATCGCACGTCCAAGCGTTGATCGAGAGAGACCAAAGCCCCCATTTGCGTATCTGCCAAGGCAGGATGGCCGATTTTGGTAGCACAAAGGCGCGCTTTCAAAGCAGTTTGCACAGCTTCCATATGTGTTTCAGGCACCATAATGCGGCGGATCGCTGTGCATTTCTGTCCAGCCTTGGTGGTCATTTCTCGGTGAACTTCAGTCACGAATAGATCAAACTCCGCACTGCCCGGCACCACATCAGAACCTAGGATTGAGCCGTTTAAACTGTCCTGCTCAGCAGTGAAGCGCACACCATTTTTCAAAATGTTAGGTGTGGCGCGCAACGCCAGGGCCGTGGCGGCGCTGCCGGTAAAACCCACCGTGTCCTGGCAGTCCAAAATATCCAACAGATTGCCCGTACCTCCCATAATCAATTGAATAGCGCCTCGGGGCAAAATCCCGCTGCCCAGCATATGCCGCACAACTGCTTGGGCCACATATCCTGTGCTGGTGGCGGGGTTGATCACACTGGGCACCCCGGCCAGCAAACTTGGCGCAAGTTTTTCCAACATGCCCCAAACCGGAAAGTTAAATGCATTGATTTGCACCGCCACCCCGCGCAAAGGCGTATAGACGTGTTGGCCCAAAAAACTGCCATCACGGCTGAGCAACTCCAATTCACCATCAGGCAAAATGAAGTCCTCCGGCATTTCCCGCCGACCTTTAGAGGCATAGACCAACAGCGTGGCAATGCCTCCGTCGATGTCAATTTTACTGTCAGCCAGCGTCGCTCCAGTTTCAAACGACAGATGATAGAGCGCTTTGCGATGCAGCTTCAGATGTAATGCCAAAGCCTTCAGCATCCGAGCTCTGTCGTGAAAGTTTAATTTTCTGAGGCCCGTTCCACCATAGGTTTTAGCGTAATCGCGCATGCCAGATAAATCCAAATCCCCCCCCACAGATCCAAGCTCTTGGCCTGTGATCGCTGAACACACCGCGCGGCTGGGATGACTAGGTGCAATCCAATCCCCCATCACGAAACTGGAAAAGTTCTGCTGATCTAACATGCATTGATCTCCTGAAAAGTTTAGATTATTAATTGACCAACCGGTCGGTCTATGCAAGTTGTTTATGTAAGCAATAGCGGAGGCGGGTTTGTCCGGCACCATTCTTACACAAAATCACGGTGGTTGGATGGAGATCACTCTCAACCGACCCGAGCGGTTAAACGCATTCAATGACGAGATGCATGCGGCCATTCAAGAGGCCCTTGATCAGGCCGCTGAACCTGCCATTCGCGCGGTCGTGCTGACAGGGGCTGGCCGCGGGTTTTGCGCCGGACAAGACTTAGGCGGACGCGATCCACGCAAAATGGCCAGGCCACCTGACCTCGGCGAGACCTTAAGCACGCTTTACAATCCTTTGGTCCACAACCTGCGCAATCTCGCCAAGCCGGTGATTTGTGCAGTTAACGGCGTGGCTGCGGGCGCAGGCGCAAATATTGTGTTTGGCTGTGACATTGTATTGGCCTCAGATGGTGCCAAATTTGTGCAAAGCTTTGCCAAAGTGGGGTTGATCCCGGATGCAGGTGGCACCTATCATTTGACTCAAATTCTTGGCCCATTGCGCGCCAAAGCTTGGGCCATGACTGCCACCCCCATCACGGCGGCCACCGCCAAGGATTGGGGCTTGGTTTGGGAGTGTTTCGCACCTGATGATCTCATGAACGCCGCGCGCGCCATGGCTGCTGAGTTGGCGCAGGGGGCAACGCTGGGACTGGCGCAAACCAAAGCCGCAATTCATCAGGTGGGCCAGCAAGATCTCGACGCCCATATGGCTCTTGAGGCCGAAATTCAGCGCGCTTGCGGACACTCGGCGGATTATCTTGAAGGGGTCACAGCCTTCCTCGACAAACGCCCCGCGCGGTATACCGGAGCCTAGCATGACACCACAGGAAATCGCCGAAAAGTCCTCTGCCGCTCTGGACGTAAATGATGCCGCCAGCCATGCTTTGGGCCTTGTGGTTACACAGATTGCCCCTGGGTTTGCTACGGTCACCATGCCCATCACGCCCGACAAGCTCAACGGCCATGGAATTTGCCACGGTGGGCTGATCTTCGCCCTCGCTGACACCGCCTTTGCCCATGCTTGCAACAGCTACAATCAAAGGGTTGTGGCCCAAAGCTGTAGCATTAGTTTTCTGACACCCGGCAAAACTGATACCATGCTCACTGCCACTGCTCACGAGATTCACCGCGCCGGGCGCAGCGGTATTTATGACATAGAAGTCAGCAGTGAAGCAGGAGAAATCATCGCTCAATTTCGCGGACAATCCCGCACCATCAAAGGCCAACATTTCGAGGATCCACAGCTATGACCGAAGCCTATCTTTGCGCAGGGCGCCGCAGCGCCATTGGCAGATTTGGCGGCTCACTCGCCCAAATGCGACCAGACGACCTTCTGGCACAGGTGATCCGCGCCACCATGGCCGATGTGCCAAGTTTAGATCCAGAGGCCATTGATGATGTTATTATGGGCTGTGCCAATCAGGCTGGCGAAGACAATCGCAATGTGGCGCGGATGGCCACTCTATTGGCCGGATTGCCCGAGAGCGTGGCGGGAGTTACGATCAACCGGCTATGCGGCTCTGGCTTGGACGCCGTGGCCATGGCCGCGCGGGCCATCAAAGCGGGTGAGGCCGATGTGATTTTGGCCGGTGGTGTGGAAAGCATGACCCGCGCGCCGATGGTAATGCCAAAAGCTGACACCGCCTTTTCACGCAAAGCAGAAATTTACGACACAACCATTGGCTGGCGTTTCGTGAACCGACAGATGAAAGCGCGTTTTGGTATCGATAGCATGCCTGAGACCGCCGAAAATGTCGCTGCAGAATTCAACATCAGCCGTGATGACCAAGACGCGTTTGCCCAGCGCAGCCAATTGCGCGCCGCAGCGGCAATTGCCTCCGGCCGGTTTGTACGAGAGATCACGCCTGTCAGTTTGCCCCAACACGGGGGTGATCCAATTATTTTTGACACCGATGAACACCCCCGCCCCACACCGCTTGAGAAATTGGCCACTCTTGCCACGCCTTTTCGTGAAAACGGCTCGGTGACGGCTGGTAATGCTTCTGGAGTCAACGACGGTGCCGCAGCATTGATCATCACATCTGAAGCGGCTGTGACCAAATATGGCCTGACACCTTTGGCCCGAATTGCTGGAACCGCAGTGGCGGGCGTGCCTCCTCGCATTATGGGCATTGGGCCTGCGCCTGCCACACAAAAGCTGCTGGCCCGGCTGAGGCTACAACTGTCTGACATCGGCGTGGTTGAACTTAACGAAGCCTTCGCAGCACAGGGCTTGGCGGTCCTGCGCACGCTGGGATTGGCCGATGACGCAGATCACGTGAACCCCAATGGCGGTGCCATCGCACTGGGACACCCACTCGGCATGTCTGGCGCACGCCTCGCCCTCACAGCGGCCCATGAAATGCAACTCTACAGCCATAAGCGCGCCCTGTGCACCATGTGCATTGGAGTCGGCCAAGGCATAGCGATGATACTTGAGCAAGTTTGAGGATACTATGAAAGATCTATCTCCAAAATCCGGCGATTTAGACCCTATTGAGACCGCAAGCCATGATGAAATTAAGGCCCTGCAATTACAACGCATGCAATGGTCGCTCGCCCATGCTTATAACAATGTGGCCCATTACAAGGTCAGCTTTGACGCGGCAGGCGTGCATCCTAATGACTTAAAGTCCTTGGCCGATCTTAGCCGCTTTCCTTTCACTGTGAAGTCTGACCTGCGCGACAACTATCCGTTTGGCCTGTTCGCCGTGCCGCGCTCTGAGGTCAACCGCATTCACGCTTCATCTGGCACAACCGGGCAACCGACAGTGGTTGGATATACCAAGGCGGATCTGGCGATGTGGGATGTGGTCATGGAGCGGTCTTTGCGCGCCTCTGGCTTGCGCCGTGGCGATCTGCTGCACAATGCATATGGCTATGGCTTATTTACCGGTGGTCTGGGCGTGCACGGTGGCGCTGAGAGAATGGGGCTGACTGTAGTGCCTATTTCCGGTGGAATGACGGAACGGCAGGTGCGGCTCATCGAAGACTTTCAAGCCACCGGAATCACCGTAACCCCCTCCTACATGCTGTCCATTCTCGACGAATATCGCCAGCAGGGCTTGGATCCCAAAAAATCCCCGTTGCAAGTCGGCATTTTTGGCGCAGAGCCTTGGACCAACGCCATGCGCGAAGAGGTGGAACAGTCCTTTGATATGCATGCAGTGGATATCTATGGATTGTCAGAAGTTTTAGGGCCCGGGGTATCATGCGAATGCGTGGAGACCAAAGACGGGCTGCATATTTGGGAAGATCACTTCTACCCCGAAATTATTGAACCGCAAACGGGCGCAGTGTTGGCTGATGGCGAGCTGGGTGAATTAGTTTTTACCTCGTTGAGCAAAGAAGCCTTTCCGATCATCCGCTACCGCACCCGCGATCTGACACGCTTATTGCCCGGAACCGCCCGCAGCATGCGCCGGATGGAAAAGGTCACAGGCCGTAGTGATGACATGATCATTTTGCGTGGAGTCAATGTGTTCCCGACCCAAATCGAAGAACAACTGATGAAGGTTTCTGGACTGGCTGCGCATTTCCAAATCGAACTGATCAAGAAAGGCCCGATGGATCATATGATCGTCCATGTGGAAGGCACGGCCCCCGCAGGCGCCATCTTAGCGGGATTGATAAAGTCAAATGTAGGTGTGAGCGCTGAGGTACGGGCTGGAAACGACAACACCGTCGCCCGCTCTCAAGGCAAAGCCATACGTGTGATCGATAATCGGACCTCTGGTTAAGCCATGGCCCGCCCGATTGCCAAAGACCACGATGCAAAACGCGCCGCCATCTTGAAAAAGGCGGCAGGGTATTTTGCAGATCACGGATATGACCGCGCCTCTGTTAGTCAGGTGGCGCGCGCCTGTGGTATCTCCAAGTCTCTGATATATCATTACTATGACAGCAAAGAGCAGCTATTGTTCGACATCCTCCACAGCCACCTCACCCAAGTACATGACGCCGTAACCGCCGTATCGTGCCACGGCGCGCATCCGGAAACTCATCTGCGCCATTTGGTGGCTAACTTGCTCATGACCTATCGCGGGGCGGATGCCGAGCACCGGCTACAATTGCAAAGCACCACAGCCTTATCCCCTCAACAGCAGCAGGATTTGGCCACAATACAGCGTACCATCGTCAGCATTTTTGCCACTGTAATTCAAGACATCGCGCCAGATTACCTGCAAGATGCGCCCTCAGACCTGCGGCCGCTCACCATGTCGCTCTTTGGCATGCTCAATTGGTTTTATCTCTGGCACCAGCCGGGCCGAGGGCTCTCCCGCAGCGCCTATGGCGACATGGCAACGGATATTTTATTGGGAGGATTAGAGCGTCTCACGGCACAACGGGCACAGCCCCTAGCTTAGCCCAGAAGCGTGCCCATGCGGTGCATGGCCAATCCGTATCCTTGAACGCCAAATCCAGCTATCACCCCATCGGCGCGAAGCGACACATAGGAAAAATGACGAAATCCTTCACGCTTATGCACGTTGGAGATATGAACCTCGAGCACAAGCCCCTCAAACGTATGCAACGCATCCAATAGCGCCACTGAGGTATGGGTGAGTGCCGCAGGGTTGATGATGATCCCAGCTGACGTTTGCCGCGCCGTATGGATCATATCAATCAACACACCCTCATGATTGCTTTGCATCAACTCAGAGCGCAATCCCAAAGACTCCGCAATATCCGCGCAGGATTTTGCCACATCGTCCAAAGTGTCATGGCCATAGATTTCAGGTTGACGTTGCCCCAAAAGGTTGAGGTTCGGACCGTTTAAAATAGTAATGAGTTGCGCCATGACCGTGTTCCATTTTGTTTCTATGGCGCAATGCCATAGTTTTCTGGCAATTGCGACCATTTCTTGCAGTACCGCCAAATTAACCAGCCAACTCGCACATCACATCATAGGCAAAAAGGATATCCTCCTGAGTCACGTCAAACTGACCAATTTGAAACCTAATCGCAATTTTCCCATCCACTTTGGTTTGCGTGATGTAAATTTGGCCATCATCATTAACGCGGTTCACAAACGCGATTTGAGCTGCATCATCAAGGCCCGCGATGCGAAATGTGAACAACGACAAGATTGGTGCCGTGACAATCTCAAAGCGCGGGTTCTCCACCAGCTTTGCTGCCAAATCCTCCGCCCAAGCGACATGGTTGCGCAGCCGAACCCGCAACGCTTCGAGACCATAAGAACGGAGCAAAAACCAAAGCTTCAAAGCCCGGAAGCGCCTCCCTAGAGGCACGGACCACTCAGAATAGTTGATCAAGCCGTCATGGCCGTGAGTTTTTAAATACTCCGGCTGGATCGCCAATGTTTTTACGAGGCTTGAGGGGTTGGCCAGAAAATGGGCCGAGCAGTCAAACTGCGCGCCCAGCCATTTATGCGGGTTGAAAACAATCGAATCCGCCCCCTCAACACCCTGCCATAGCTTTCGAAATTCAGGGCATATCATGCCAGCACCCGCCCAAGCTGCATCAATATGGCTATACAAGTCAAATTCCTTAGCGATGCGCACCACTTCAGTGAGATCATCACAGGCGCCCGTGCCAGTCCCGCCGGTGCAGGCAATGATACCAGCCGGGCGATAGCCGGCCGCGATATCGGCTTGAATGGCGGCCTTTAGGGCCACAGGATCCATGCCACGCAGTTTACCTGCGATGGGGATACGTACCAAATTGTCTTGTCCAACCCCGGAGACCCAAATAGCGCGATCCACCGAAGTATGCACCTCAGCCGAGCAGTAAATCCGCAACCGCACAGCCCCCGAAAGCCCCGCTTGATTGCCCTGCCAGTTCAAAGCCCGCTCACGCATGGTTAAAACTGCGGCCAGCGTGGCGGATGAGGCTGAATCTTGGATAACACCAGAAAACTGCGCAGGCAGACCAATCGCTTGACGCAGCCAATCTAGCATGACCGTCTCCATCTCCGTGGCTGCCGGAGAGGTTTGCCATAGCATGCATTGCGCCGCAATGGTGGAAACCAACATCTCCGCCAACATCGAGGGAGGGGCCGCATTGGCCGGGAAATAGGCAAAGAAACGCGGATGCTGCCAATGAGTGATCCCAGGCATAACCACGCGTTCAAAATCTTTCATGATCTCTGTCATTGGATGCGGACCCTCGGGTGCGCTTGGCGCAATCAAAGCCGCCACATCCCCCGGTGCTGTCTGGGCACGCACAGGCCTGTCACGCAAGTTGGTATGATAATCCGCCGCCCATTGAGAAATCTTTGCGCCCCAGTCCGAAAACTCATTCCACTGCATGGCTTGCCCCTATAAACACAATTCACCTTATGATGCGCACTATAGGGGCCGGCGTCAACGGCCAGCTGGGAACCTGAAAGACATTTCACAGCGCGAATACCCATCCCATAGCAGCTATGAGCATTCCACTATAGCTGCTACTTTCCACGGACATTCAATGCTGCATCAAGACGTGGGTAAACCCTACGAGAATTGCCCTCATAAATTTTTACTCGATCTGCATCTGACAGATCTAAAGCATCAATATAACGCTTGGTGTCATCAAAATTCGAGCCTATGGGGTGCCGATCATTGCATTACTGATATTTTTGGTCCGCGACTTTCATCACAAAGCCATCGCAACATCTAAAATGCTTTGGTGGCCTCTGCCAAAGACCTTGAAGGCCAATTCGTTGGCATGAGCCGCGGCTATACGGTTACCACAGGTGTCTGGGCTCGGAGCATTCTGGCGGAAGAACAGGGTGTTGATCTGTCGCAAATCACGTGGCTTCGCTCAGATGAGGAGCATGTCCCCGATTGGTGGATGCCGACGCATGAGCAAGATCTCACCAGGGACGAAAGCTGAGATGAGCAGCTGGCGCATGGCAAACTTGCCGCCGCCGCAGGTCTGGTTGCGGGCGATTCGACTCGGTCGTTGATCACAGATCTATTCTCCGCCGGCCTCACCGCCTTAAAGACCAAGAGATTTTATACCATCAATCACCTTGTGGTGGTGAGAGATGAGCTTCTGGCGGAGCTGCCCGAATTGGCTCACCAAATTTTCGAAGCCTTCAGTACTTTAAAAAATAGCTACCTCAGCGACTTGAAGTCTGGTCGCATCTCGGATCTGACAGCAGCTGATAAGACCCATCTCGCTGCCTTGGACGTGATGGATAATCCTTTTCCCTTTGGCATTGCTCCCAATGCAGAAACCCTAACCAACCTGATGCAACAGGTCGTAGCACAAGGTATTATTGACGCTCCCTTCATGCTTGAAGATCTCTTCGCCCTACAGTCTCTCGAGCTGGTCGGTTTGGACAGGAGGTTTTGAGCGCCACACCAAAGGACTTGGACCACTCCCCCAATTGCCACACCCCTAAAAATTTGTCATGGATTAATGAAATATGGGAGAACCACATGTCCGCGATTGATGACTTACAGGCCAACGCCGCGCAACCATTTGAGCAGGCGCGTGCGATGCCGCCCTCGGTCTATACTGATCCAGCGTTTTTACAGGCAGAGTTGAGCAATATTTTTTCACAGGATTGGTTTTGTGTCGGTCGGGCAGATGCTTTGGCCAATGAGGGTGATTACCTGACCCTTGATTTGGGCGGCCAACCAATTGTGGCGCTGCGCGATGGGCAGGGACAGCTTCGGGCCATGTCGAATGTGTGCCGCCACCGAATGTCGACCCTGCTGCAGGGGCGCGGCAACATCCGCTCCATTGTCTGCCCCTATCATGCTTGGACCTATAACCTTGATGGCCGTCTGCGCGGTGCGCCTGCGATGGATCAAAATACCGCCTTTTGCAAAAGCGACGTGGTGCTGCCAGCGGTAGCCTGTGCGGAATGGCTGGGCTGGCTGTTTGTATCACTCAACCCCAAGGCCCGTCCTGTGGCGCAAGAACTTGCACAGGTGCAGGAGTTGGTTGGCGATTTTGCGATGGAGACTTATAGCGAGACCTTCTTTGAGACCCATGTTTGGGACACCAATTGGAAGATTTTAGCCGAGAATTTTATGGAGAGCTATCATCTGCCAGTCTGTCACGCAGGCACAATTGGTGGCTTGTCCAAGCTCGATGAGATGATCTGCCCCCCCGGTCTGCCGGCGTTCAACTATCACACCATCTTGAAAGACGAGACGCTCAAGATCGCCTTAGCTCATCCTAGCAACACCAAGCTTGAGGGCGAGCGGCGGCGCATGACCTATCTTCTGGCCATCTATCCCAGTTTGATGATCACCCTAACCCCAGGGTATTTTTGGTATCTCAGCCTGCATCCGCATGGCGTGGGACAGGTTCAAATCGCCTTTGGCGGCGGTATGAGCCCAGACTATGTAAACGACCCAGATGCACAGGCCCATTTCGCCCAGCTTAAAACCCTATTGGATGAGGTTAATATTGAGGATCGCGGCTGCACCGAGAAAGTGTATCGCGGCTTATGTTCGGCCATGGCGACGCCCGGGCATCTGTCGCACCTAGAGCGGCCCAACTATGATTTTGCGCAGTATTTGAATGCAAGGGTGCAAGCCGACCTCGGCTAAACCCACTCCACCAAGCGCGCTACCAGATTAGACACCATCAAGTCACAGGCGGTGAGCTGCGCTTCGGCAACAAACTCATCGGGCTTATGACCCTGCGCCATATCGCCGGGACCACAAACAACTGTGGGCACGCCTAGCCTTTGGTTGAACAATCCGCCCTCCGTGCCATAGGCCACTTTGTAGCTGCCATTGGCGCCAGTAAGAGATTTCACGAACCCGACGACTGCCGCCCCCGGAGGCGTATCTAAACCAGGATAGGTGTTGAACACCTCGATCTCCACATTGGCCTCCGGCGTATCTGTGCGTGCGGTATCGGCAATCTGCTGTGCGGCCCGCTTTAACCTTTGCAAAATTTCCGGCGGATCATCCTGTGCAAGATTTCTGATCTCAAAATCCAAGTCACAATGATGTGGCACAATGTTAAGCGCCCCACCGCCGGAGATCCGTCCCACATACAAGGTTGTATAAGGCACATCATAATCTGCATCCTGCCCGCCACCGACTTGCAAATTCGCCTGCACATCGCGCAGGACCGTTATGAAATCATTGGCTAAATAAAGCGCATTCACTGCAAAAGGCGCTAGGACCGAATGCCCAGCGCGGCCCGTAAATCGAGCATGAGCGGCCATCCTGCCCTTATAGCCTGTAGCCACCGCAAGCCCTGTAGGTTCGCCCACAACGCACATCAAAGCTAGATGCGGAGCAGCACTCAGCATATCAACCATCGAGCGGACACCGATGCAGCCAGTTTCCTAGTCATAGGACAGCGCCAGATGCAACGGCGTGCGCTGATTTTTGACCTGACGCTTTTCTGGCTGCGCTCAACATTGCGGCCACAAATTCTTTCATATTTGCAGATCCTCGACCATAGACCTTGCCGTCTTTGCGAGTCATGGCGAAGGCGGGAACGGTCCAAATCTGCCCCACCACCGGCACCACATCCGTATGACCCAACAACATCCCCCCTCCACGATCGCCAGGCCCAATGGTGACAAACAGATTGGCCTTGCTGCCCTCTGCATTCTCAATAATCTGCACCTTAGCCCCCATAGCCACCAACTGCGCCTACACCCAAGCGATCAAATCTGAATTCGGATGGGCGCTGGCGGTGTCAAAGGCCAGCAGCTTTTCAAGATAGTCTAACGTTGTCATTTGGCTGACCTCCGATGGAGCTGGACATAGGGCGGCTTTCAGTGTTGCATTGCGCTGAATTAGGCAATCATGTTTGGGCATCATAGGTATGGATTTCAACGGAAAAACAGCAATTATTACGGGTGCTGGACGCGGGATCGGCGCAGCGCTTGCCCGTGAATTCACCGCCCGCGGTGCGCGGGTTGCCGTGGCCGACCTAGATGGCGCCGCAGCGAGTGCCGTCGCCCTTGAGATTGATGGGCTGGCCTGCACCTGTGATGTGACTGATGAACGGGAGATCCAAGCCCTTGTAGCTCGTGTGGAGGCCGAATTTGGCCTAGTGGATATATTTTTCTCAAACGCGGGTATTTTCCGAGGGGAGCCTGATCATGCAGCTTCTGCCACCGACAGCACATGGCAGGCCTGTTGGCAGCTGCATGTCATGGCCCATGTCTATGCAACACGCGCAGTTCTGCCCGCCATGATTGCGCGCGGCGATGGATATCTGGCCCAAACGGCCTCGGCGGCGGGCCTACTCAATCAAATTGGCGATGCCGCTTATTCCAGCACCAAACATGCCGCGGTCGGCCTGTCAGAGGCCTTAACGATCACCCATGGACACCAAGGCGTCAAAGTTTCAGTTGTCTGCCCGCAATATGTGGCCACGCCAATGTTGGGCTATGACGACCCCGCTCAGGCTGAAGAACTGCCCAACGTACTAAGTCCTGCAGTCGTGGCCCAACGGGTGACGGATGCTATGGAGGCAGAGACCTTCATGATTCTACCACATCCAGATGTGGTGGGATATATGGAGTTCAAAGCCTCACATTACGAAAAATGGCTATCTGGCATGCGCAAGTTGCGCGCCAAGATTGTTAGCCAGCTGGGTGGCACCAAGCTCAGTGAAATGCACAAATGGATATAACCTCAGCCAGACCTTTCCGTCAGCGCCGCACACTGGGCATAAACCACCCTTTGCACCATTTACTTATGCCGCTACGATAGCAAGGTCGACCGTAGGAGAAAGAAAAAACTATTTAAATCATCAAAAAAATGTTGCGAATTTACAATTTGGATGGCTTCACTGCGCTCAAAATTTTCTGCATGCTGATTTCTGTCACGCAGCCATAACCCGGATGGCAATTTTCCGAAACTTTCACAAAGCCCATCTTGGCGAAAGCCTGTTGATTTTCCACTAATTCAATGCGCACTTGCAGTTCAAGCTGGTCATGCCCCATTTCGCGCGCAATCTCCACACAGGCGGCCACCAAGAGCCACCCCACGCCCTGACCACGCAGGATTGCATCCACCGCCATTTTGCCAAGATAGAGCGCATGCGGTAAAGGGCTGGCCACTACACAGGCCTGCACCGGGTCGCCCATAGCCAAGATCCAACTTGCTTGCGCCTGATCTGACAGGTCTTGTACGATGAGTTGCTGCATCGAACTGGGCGGATCAATGCGCCCAGTCATAAAGGCAAAAGAGGTGCGGATCAGAGTCAAAACCTCTGACAAGGCCTGGTCATTCGGCTGTAATCTACGGATGGGACGGTGCTGCATCAGATATCCAAACTAGGCTGCAGTTTCATCGTCACCGATCATACACTGATAAATCGCTGTGCCGTGCCAATTGTCAAATTTGCGTCCCACTTCACGTAGGGTACCCACCAGTTCAAACCCACAGGCATTATGTAAGCGCACACTTGCAGGGTTTGGGGTCGTGACGATGCCGATCACTGTGTGAAATCCACGCGCCGCCAAATGCGCAAGAAGCACCTTATAAAGCGCGCGCGCCAATCCGCATCCTTTGGCCTGCGGCGCCAGATAGACACTCACCTCAGCTGTGGTGTTATAGGCCGGGCGTGGGCGGTATTGGCTTCCGTAAGCATAGCCCAAGATTGCCCCAGCCTCCTTGGCAACAAAATAGCCGTGAGAACAGAGATTGGCAGAAATTCGCGCCTCCATCTCCGCAAGGCTGGGCGGATCCGCTTCAAATGAAACAGAACTGTCGCGCACATAGGAGGCATAGATCTCCAGAATGGCTTTGGCATCCGTAAGTGTGGCGGGACTGATCGAGATGTGAGACAAAAGCTTAGTCATCGATTTGCCCTGCCCGGCTAGACTTGATTGGGCAGATCATGCCCATTTGCTAAGGCGGTCAAATTGGCCACAGCCATCACCCCCATATCCAATCTAACTTCAAGCGTAGACGTGCCCATATGGGGTAGGAGCGTGACGTTCTGCATGTCTTTCAAAGCCTGTGGAACCAGTGGCTCATGCTCATAAACATCAAGCCCAGCGCCCGCAATTTGTCCCGCAGACAGCGCCGCGATCAATGCCGCTTCATCGATTACATCACCACGTGCAATATTGACCAATACCGCATGAGGGCGCAAAGCGGAGAGGGCCTGCGCCTCAATCATGTGGTGCGTATCAGCGCCCCCCGGCAGCGCCACAACCACTATATCACAGGCCTGCATCACCGCTTGGATCGACGGAAATTGCGTACAGCCCTCAATCGTTTTCTCAGACCGGTTGAAAAACACAATGGGCATGCCAAAGCCAAGGCGACAGCGCTGTGCGATCGCTTGGCCGATCCTGCCCATGCCAATAATACCTACAGTTTTACCAGACATATGCATGCCCAAGAGCTGAGTTGGCCCCCAGCCATGCCAGTCTTTCGCACGCACCATACGTTCACCCTCACTGGCTCTGCGGCAGGTCATCAACATCAAGGTGAGCGCAATATCAGCGGTAGCCTCAGTGACGACACCGGGTGTATTGGTCACACGTATCCCGGCACGTTGCGCAGCCACGACATCAATATGATTGATACCCACACCAAAGTTGGCCACCAATTTGCAGGGCGCATCGTGCAAGCCGTCAAAAGCGGTGGCGGAAAAATCATCACCAAATGTGGCAAGTATCGCGTCATACTCGGCCATAGCCGCTTGCGCTTCGAGGGCCGTCATCGGAAAATCACTATGGCGCCGGGCGACGTCAAATTTAGCTTCCACAAGCCGGACAACTTCTAAGGGCATTTCACGACTGATCAGAACTCGCATTAAAACAACCTTCCACCGATAGGTACATCCATATCAGGACGTATCAACACAACTTCGCCCACCGCATCCGGAACACCAAGCACCAGAATTTCAGACATGAATTTGCCAATTTGGCGGGGTGGGAAATTAACAACGGCCATCACACTGGTACCGATCAAAGTTTCAGGAGTGTAATGAGCGGTGAGCTGCGCCGATGACTTTCTCTCACCCAACGTTCCCCCAAAATCGACCCAAAGCTTGATCGCAGGCCTACGGGCTTCGGGATAGGGCTCCGCGCGTGTTACCACACCCACCCGGATGTCGAGCTTCATAAAATCGTCAAAAATTATTTCAGCCATTAGAGAGTTCTTTCGAACGTTTGGTGGCCGCTTTAACGGCTTTGGTCATCAGCGATTGCAACCCTGTCTTGTCTCGCATCAAAACATCTAAGGCCGCTTGCGTAGTGCCGTTTGGACTTGTGACGTTGACGCGAAGTTGCTCTGTACTCTCATCAGACTGCATGGCCAAAGCCCCTGCCCCAGCCACGGTAGCCTTCGCCAATTGCATGGCCATATCAGCGGGCAGACCTTGTTTAACACCAGCCTGCGCCAAAGTCTCAATCATATGGAACACATAAGCAGGCCCTGAGCCAGAGACACCTGTAACGGCATCCATCTGGCCTTCATCCTGCAACATAATCGTTAGACCTACAGCCGCCATCAAAATTTGCGCCTCAGAGAGGTCTTTTTCTGTGGCGCGACCGTTGCCAATCAAAGCAGTGATTCCTTGACCAACCGCCGCCGGTGTATTGGGCATCGCGCGCACAATCGGTGTGGACCGCCCCAAGACCTCTTCAAACGCCGACATGGGCGTGCCCGCGGCGACAGAGATAAACAGGGTGGTGGCAGATCCAAATCGTTGCAAGCGTGGCAAAGCTTCGCCCATCATCTGAGGTTTGATGGCAACCAGTACAACAGCAGGATCATCGGGCAGCATTTCATTCACGCGCACCCCAATCGACAGGATCCATTCGCTAGGCTTTGGATCCAAGATCCACACAGATTTAGGGTCTATCCCTTGCTCGAGCCAACCAGACAAAAGGGCCGATCCCATTTTGCCACACCCAAGCAGCACTAGGCCACGATCAGAAATATTTTTAGAAATCATTTCACATGATCCTCAAATGTTTCATTTTAGATAGTATTACGCGTGGCCGTGCACCTCTGCAATGGCCACCTGCATCGCTGTCTCTAAGTCTTCTTTACCCCAAGTGACCAATTGGAAGGCCGGATAATAGCGCTCGGCCGATACAACCGCCGCTGAAATCATGGTGTCAATTTGACCCGGGCTAGCGACTTGCCCACCGGACAAAATCAAACCGTAGCGGAAAACCATCAGCTTTTGAGCTTCCCAATAGGTAAAGCTGCCCGCCCAACAGTTGTCATTCACCGCATTCAGCGCCGCATAGAGCTCGTTCATGCGATGCGCTGGCGGTTCCATATCGAATGTGCAGATTAACCGCAGAGTTTCATCCGCATCTGACCAAGCCAAAGTAATCGAATAGCTGCGCCATTGGCCTGCAATTTCCATTGAGATTTGATCATCGGCGATCCGATTAAATTCCCACTCTTGGTTGGCGGCGATGTCTTGCACCATATCGATTGGGTGCAGATCTTCAAAATCAAACGCATTGTTAGACAGTCCCATAACGGCCCCTTCTGGGAAATATTTAAGCCAGCGAGCCACCACAAAATATTGTACTAGTCCCAATATTTTGTGGATCCCCCACCTTTTTCTACCAAGTATGGTGTCTTCAAGAAACTACCCTGTCCAGTAAAATATCTGGGGATAAGTCATTTATCTGTGGAGAAGATTAAAAATTACCAACAAAATGCTCCCCAAAACGAAAAAGGCCGCCCATAATGGACGGCCTTTCACATAACCTCACTTAGGGGTTATTTCTTTGTCGGTGTCTTTTTCTTCGGCCCAACCGCTTCCAACGCGTCAAGCCGGCTTTTCAAAGCCTCATTCTCTTCACGGGCTTTTTGCGTCATGGCACGAACTGCATCAAATTCCTCACGCGTCACAAAATCTCGATCGGCCAGCCAGCGATCCATCAAGCTTTTCATCGCAGTCTCAGCCTCATCTTTTGCCCCTTGGGCCACACCCATCGCATTAGTCATCATTTGGCCAATGTCATCCATAAACTTATTCTTGCTTTGCATCATCTGTCTCCTTGGTGGCAATATCGCACTTTATTTCAATATGGATGCTAAAATAAGAATTCTCAAGCTTGACTTAACCCGCTGCGCTGGGAATGAAAGAGTATGTTAGCTTCGATTCCATTTCCCGACATATCTCCAGTGCTGTTTGCACTGAATATTCCGCAGTGGCACTTCACCATCGGCGGTAATGATTTCAGCCTTGGCGGCTTCGAGCTGGCAATCCGCTGGTATGCCTTGGCCTATATCGCGGGCATCTTCATCGCAGGCTGGCTGATGCGTCTCACAATCCGCAGGCCAGCCCTCTGGCCGGAGGGTGAAGCAGCCTTCAGCGAGAAAAATCTCGATGACTTAATCACATGGCTGATCATCGGTATCATTGTGGGCGGTCGCTTGGGCTATGTCTTATTTTACAAACCACTCTACTATCTCGAAGACCCCGTCGCTACGCTGCGCATTTATGACGGCGGCATGTCGTTTCATGGCGGTTTTTTGGGCGTTGTCGTCGCTGGAATTCTATTTTGCCGCAAATACCAAATCCCGATGCTGCGCGCCGCAGACGTTATGGCGGTCTCTGCACCTGCCGGTTTGCTGTTTGGGCGTTTGGCCAACTTCATCAACGCGGAGCTTTGGGGCCGAGAGACTAGCTTGCCTTGGGGCGTTATTTTCCCCGGATATGACGCGCAAACTTGCTCTGATACCGTGATGGGGCTCTGTGCGAGACATCCCTCACAGCTTTATGAGGCTTTGGGCGAGGGGCTTATTCTGGGCGTAGCGCTCCTTTATCTGCTGTTTAGAACCAAGGCTCTGCACCACACTGGACTTTTAACTGGATTATTTATCTCTGGCTACGGGCTGACACGTTTTCTAGTTGAGATGGTTCGCCAACCGGATCCACATTTCCAGATGCTACAAAATCCAATTGGCTATGCGCTGCAACTCGGCTCATGGGGGCTTACCATGGGGCAAATACTATCACTGCCGATGCTAATGGTTGGGCTTTGGCTGATGTCCAAGGCGCACAAAGCGTGACCGCGCTTTGTGACATATTGCGCAAACGCATTGTAGCTGATGGTCCAATCACCGTTGCCGATTATATGGCCGATTGCTTGATGCATCCCGACTATGGCTATTATACTCATCAGGAGGTGTTTGGCCGTCAAGGCGATTTTGTAACGTCACCAGAGATCAGTCAAATGTTTGGCGAGATGATCGGCCTGGCGCTGGGATCCGCTTGGCAAACGCACGGCAGCCCTAAAAATGCGGTCCTGGTTGAGTTGGGACCCGGAAAAGGCACATTAATGCGTGATTTGCGCCGCATTGCCCCGGCGATTTCCGGCTTCGAACAACTACCCGTGCATATGGTGGAAAGCGCTCCAAAGCTGCGCGACATTCAGGCTGAAGCAATTCCCGATGTGATCCATCACAGGAATATCAGCAGCCTGCCCCAAACCCCTCTGTTTCTAATTGCCAACGAGTTTTTTGACGCACTCCCCATTCGGCAATTTTGCCGGATCGAAGCTGCTTGGGAAGAAGTCTTGATCGGTGAGCGTGGCGGAGCCCTGAGCTTTGGCCGCGCAGCACCGCAATTATTTGATTTCCTGACCCATCGGCTAAACGATACCCGGCCCGGCGACATCGTAGAGTACTGCCCAGCTTTGACGCCCATCATGGCAGAAATTTCAGAGCGCATCTCAGTGCATGGCGGTGCGGCGCTGATTATTGATTATGGGGATTGGCGCTCACAAGGGGATACGTTGCAGGCCATCGGAGATCACGAAATGGTCAACCCGTTGACAGGCCCGGGCATGACCGACCTCACCGCCCACACCGACTTTGAGGCCATCTTCAACAGCGCGGCACCCGCCATTGCATCACGCCTGACCACTCAAGGGGTGTTCTTGGAGCGGTTAGGCATCACCCAAAGGGCGCAAGCCTTGGCGCAAAAGCTGACCGGCAGCGCCCTAGACACGCATATAGCAGCCCACCGCAGGCTCACACACCCCGATGAAATGGGAAATTTATTCAAAGTGATGGGACTGGCTGCCACTGCTCAGGAGCTGCCACCGGGGTTAGAGGCATGACCCTTAACCCTATCAAATCAGACCTGCTTTTTGGTGCAAAACATGGATTTTTTACCCGTCTAGGCGGTACATCTCGCGGGATATACCAAGGATTGAACTGTGGCCGCGGTTCTCAAGACAGGCCGGACGATGTGCAAAACAATAGAGCCGCCGTTGCCGAATATTTTGGCGCTGCAGAGTCACAGCTGCAATCGGTGCATCAAATTCATTCAGCTGACGTCATGACTTTGAGCGCCATATCCCCTGACAGTCCAAAAGCAGATGCCATGGTCACTGCCACCCCCAGCTTGATTTTGGGCATTCTCACGGCGGATTGTCAGCCTGTCTTGTTTTACGATCCGGAGGCCCAAGTCATCGGGGCGGCCCATGCGGGATCTAAAGGCGCAAAGGCCGGCGTATTGCAAAATACCATTGCAGCTATGGAAGAACTGGGTGCGAACCGCAACGCGATCTGCGCGGCCATCGGCCCAAGCATCAGCCAAAAAGCCTATGAGGTTGGGCCTGATTTTTTAGCCGACATATGCTGCGATGACCCAGAGGCACTTCGGTTTTTCGCTCAAGGCCAAGGGGATCGATATCAATTTGATTTACCGGGCTTCGGTCTATCGATTTTGCGTGGCGCGGGATTAAAACAGGTGGAATGGACAGGACATTGTACCTATGCCGATCCAGACCGGTTTTTTTCCTATCGCCATTGTGTGCATCACAACGCAGCTGACTATGGCCGCTTGATTGCCTGCATAAGCCTGTGAATGAGCCCTATGGGCGTTTTGACAGCCGCTCTTCCAATACCTCAAATGGTACTCCAGGCTGATCTTTTGCACCACGGATCACCAAAGACGTTTTAACCGAGGCCACGTTATCCGCAGAGGTCAGCTCTTCTGTGAGAAAAGATTGGAAAGTCGACAGGTCGGGCGCCACGCATTTCAACACGAAATCGACTTCGCCGTTGAGCATATGGCACTCACGCACCAAAGGCCAGCCCACGCAGCGCGCCTCAAATGCAGACAAATCCGCTTCAGCTTGGCTTTGAAGCCCTACCATGGCGAAGACCTGTACTTCAAATCCCAGTTTCCGAGCATCAATATCCGCGTGATAGCCGCCTATATAGCCGGTCTCTTCCAGAGTGCGCACCCGGCGCAAACATGGTGGCGCTGATATCCCAACACGTTTGGCCAGCTCAACATTCGTCATCCGACCATCAGCCTGAAGTTCAGCCAAAATCATGCGATCAATGTTATCCAAACGGTGCATACAGCTCGTACCTTTCTACAATACTCGCAAAACATACCGAAATTGCCTACCAAACGCAATAATATTTCAACACTGCGCAACAATAATTCGCGAACCCTCTTCCAAGGGCAAAGATCTCGGTTTGGGCTTTTGCCTGACGGCTGGCGCGTATATATGACGCCTCAAAGTTTAATCGTAGGAATTCCCATGTCTGAGACGCGTCACACCAAAGTATTGATCATCGGCTCCGGCCCCGCCGGCTACACCGCCGGGGTTTACGCTAGTCGCGCAATGTTGGAGCCAATTTTGGTGCAAGGCATCGAGCCCGGCGGGCAGCTAACCACCACCACCGAAGTAGAAAACTGGCCCGGTGATTCCGAAGTACAAGGCCCCGATTTAATGATCCGGATGCAAGAGCATGCAAAAGCGATGGGCACTGAGATCATCGGCGATATCATTACTAATCTTGACGTCTCCGAACGCCCTTTCAAAGCACAGGGTGACAGCGGCACACTCTACACCTGCGACGCGGTAATCTTGGCCACCGGCGCGCGGGCCAAATGGATTGGCCTTGAAAGCGAAGAAAAATTCAAAGGCTTTGGTGTTTCGGCCTGCGCCACTTGCGACGGTTTTTTCTATCGTGGGCAAGAGATTGTGGTTGTGGGCGGCGGAAACACCGCTGTTGAAGAGGCACTATTTCTAACCAATTTTGCTTCAAAAGTGACGTTGATCCACCGTCGCGACGAGCTGCGCGCCGAACGTATTTTGATTGATCGATTAATGAAGAACGAAAAAATTGTGCCCCTGTGGTTTCACGAGATCGACGAAGTTTATGGCACAGATCTGCCTCTTGGCGTGGAGGGTGTGAAAGTAAAGCATGCCAAAACCGGCGAGATTACCGACATCCCTTGCAAAGGTGTATTCGTAGCCATCGGTCACGCTCCGGCCAATGAATTGGTCAAAGATGTGTTAAAAACACATATGGGTGGCTATGTTGTCACCAAACCAGACAGCACCGAAACCTCAATTCCAGGGGTTTTTGCAGCCGGTGATTTGACCGACCATAAATATCGCCAAGCAGTTACAAGTGCTGGCATGGGTTGCATGGCGGCGCTGGAAGTAGAACGCTTTATTGCTGAACAAGTATAATATCATAGAGTTTTGAGCAGGGTTAATTTAATCCCACTCAAAACCACATTCACGGCTCAAACAGAATTTTCAAAGACTTGAATTAACACGGATAGTATTTTTTAGCACTTGGACAAAAGAACAAATCATCCATAAATTTAATACCCTTTTTACTCTGTCCTTATTTTTATCCCCTAGTGACCTTGAAAAAAGTAATCTATTATATCCACAGCGGAGAAACATCTAAGGCCATTTTTCTCTGAACCTAATTCACACTCTATACGTGTTTCTTGCCATAGTGATATGTTGACGAACATAACTGCAGCTCAGACAACGAGACACTTATTATGCAAAAAAATTTAGCACCGGTCCCGGAACTTTACGTAAGCTATGACAGCGCACAGAAAATAAAGATGGAGGCGGCAGAACTGGTCTCTTGGGACCTGACACCCCGACAAATTTGCGATCTGGAATTATTGATGAACGGCGGGTTTAATCCTCTCAAGGGCTTTTTAAGCCAAGCGGATTACAACTGCGTTGTGGAAAATATGCGCCTTGCAGATGACGCGCTTTGGCCCATACCCATCACCCTTGATGTATCACAAGGATTTGCAGACAGCGTTGAGCTTGGCCAACATATCGCATTGCGCGATCAAGAGGGAGTGATCCTCGCCACCATCACGGTAACCGACAGCTGGCTGCCCAATAAGGCGCGGGAGGCTGAGATGGTGTTTGGCTCAGATGATCTGGCGCATCCAGCGGTAAACTATCTGCACAATCAGGCTGGAGCGGTCTATCTAGGCGGCCCAGTGACCGGGATCCAACAGCCGGTACATTATGATTTTCGCGGCCGCCGTGACACACCAAACGAGCTGCGCGCTTATTTTCATAAAATGGGGTGGCGCAGGGTGGTGGCATTTCAAACCCGCAACCCATTGCACCGTGCCCATCACGAGTTAACCTTTCGCGCCGCTAAGGAGGCACAGGCTAATCTATTAATCCACCCGGTGGTGGGCATGACCAAACCCGGCGATATCGATCACTTTACCCGCGTGCGCTGCTATGAGGCAGTGCTGGACCAATACCCATCGTCGACAACAGCCATGTCGCTTGTGAACTTGGCAATGCGTATGGCCGGGCCACGCGAAGCCGTTTGGCATGGGTTGATCCGCGCCAATCACGGCTGCACCCATTTCATTGTGGGACGCGACCACGCCGGGCCGGGGAAAAACTCCGTCGGCGAAGATTTTTACGGCCCCTACGATGCACAGGAGTTGTTCCGCAGCTTTGAATCTGAAATTGGCGTTGAAATGGTTGATTTCAAACATATGGTTTATGTGCAAGAGCGCGCACAATATGAGCCCGCCGATGAGGTAGAAAAAGGTTTCACAGTTTTGAACGTCTCGGGCACCGAACTGCGCCGCAGGCTGTCCGAAGGTTTGGAAATCCCCGAATGGTTCAGCTTTCCACAGGTGGTTAGTGAGCTCCGTAAATCACAACCCCCGCGTGACAAACAGGGCTTTACGGTGTTTTTCACAGGATTTTCAGGATCTGGAAAATCGACCATTGCCAATGCCTTGATGATCAAATTGATGGAAATGGGTGGGCGGCCTGTTACCCTTCTTGATGGTGACATTGTGCGCAAAAACCTATCGTCAGAGCTTGGTTTTTCCAAAGAGCACCGCGATTTGAACATCCGCCGTATTGGCTATGTCGCCTCCGAAATCACCAAAAATGGTGGCATCGCCATCTGCGCCCCCATCGCCCCCTATTCCACGACCCGGCATGCCGTGCGCGAGGACGTGGAGGCCTTTGGGGCCTTTGTTGAGGTACATGTCGCCACCTCGATAGATGAATGCGAGCGTCGGGACCGTAAGGGTCTATACAAGCTCGCCCGTGCCGGAAAAATCAAGGAGTTCACAGGAATTTCAGACCCCTATGATGTTCCCAAGACGCCTGAATTGCGCCTTGAAACTGAGTATGTGGAAGTCGACAACTGCGCGCATCAGGTCTTGCTCAAGCTGGAAAGCATGGGCTTGATCGGCCCATAAGAACGCCGCGCGGATCACATTCAGCTGACCCACGCGCCGATTGTCACCACATACTCTATCACCAAAGCCAGTGGTTCAGTCCGAATCTCAATGTATTAATGCAGGGTCATCGGTGAGTAGCTAAACTCACGCGCCATATCATAGGCTTGATCCAAATCGCCAACTAATGCCAATTGCTCACCCTCAGAATTGTGAACGGACCAAAGTTGGTCAATATCCCTGGTTTCTTCGATCACCTCATCAGGCAGGTCAGCCTTATCGATGGGTTTAAGGTAAACAATGCGATCTGCTAAAACGCCAAATTGATCTTTCATCTGCTTATCCTCTTTTGATCTTAATCTTCTGAATCACTGTCTCTGGTAGAGCGCGCTTTAGGTCGACATGCAACAGCCCATGTTCCATTATGGCCTCACCTACCTCGACTCCATCGGCCAACAGGAATGTCCGCTGGAATTGCCGCGCGGCAATTCCTCTGTGCAAATACACCCGATCCACTGTTTCATCTGCTTGACGGCCAAGAATAACCAACTGGCTATCTTCAACAGTAATTGACAAATCAAGATCTCCAAATCCTGCCACAGCCAAGGTGATCCGGTAGGAGTTCTCAGAGGTTTGTTCTATGTTATAAGGAGGATAACCCTCATTACCAGTTTTTGCTGTGCGCTCGACCAACCGTTCAAGCTGATCAAATCCCAGCAAAAAAGGGTGGGTTCCGAGGGTCAACTTCGACATATCATGGTCCTTTATAAAGCGACGGTCTCAAAGATCCCTCAAGAGGCGATTTCCATTAAGAGATATGGAGATCAATGGTTACATGCGCAAGTGCCTGCTTCTCAATTCGACTTAAAACCCCTATAAGAGGGAGAAATATGCAAGAGGTCTCCCATGCAAGCCGGCAGTCAACTAAACCATAACGAGGTATTGGCAATCGAGCTTGTAGTACTGCGTCAAGAGCATCGCGATCTCGACTTGGCCATTTCAGAATTGGTTGAAAAAGGTATCGACCAGCTGGTAGTAAAACGGCTTAAAAAGAAAAAATTGCTCCTCAAAGATCAAATTGCCAGGTTCGAAGACGAACTCACGCCCGATATTATTGCCTAATCTTCCACGATAGGTTAATTCGAGCTCTCTCTAGCGGTAAAGTACGGAACAAAACTATGGTGCATGTCGGGATAATAATGGGCAGCCAATCAGATTGGCCCACGATGAAACACGCCGCCGATATCCTCGACGCCTTGGACATTCCCTACGAAAGCAAAATCGTATCGGCACATCGCACCCCCGACCGGCTTTGGGACTATAGCACAAGCGCAATTGAGCGTGGTTTAAAAGTGATCATTGCCGGCGCTGGAGGCGCTGCGCATTTGCCCGGCATGGTGGCTTCAAAAACCCGTATTCCGGTTGTTGGTGTTCCTGTACAAACCAAAGCGCTCTCGGGTATCGACAGCCTGTATTCCATTCTGCAAATGCCAAAAGGCTACCCGGTGGCCACAATGGCAATTGGCCCTGCAGGTGCTGCAAATGCAGGCTTGATGGCTGCGGGCATGCTGGCCACGCAGGACCCTGAGATTGCGGCCCGGCTTGACGCGTGGCGCGCGGCACTCTCGGCTTCTATTCCGCAGGAGCCTGTTGATGAATAACCCATTGCCCCAAGGGGCCACGATTGGGATTTTGGGCGGCGGCCAATTGGGCAGAATGCTCTCCGTGGCTGCAAGCCGTCTTGGGCTGAACACGCATATTTTTGAACCCGGTGCCAATCCACCAGCGGGCCAAGTGGCCAAGTGGGTGACAGTGGCCTCTTATGACGATGGCGAGGCCCTGCGAACCTTTGCACAATCTGCTGACGTCATCACCTATGAATTTGAAAACATCCCGATGTCGGCCCTAGATATCATTGAAGATATCTGCCCAATCCATCCCGGCCGTCAGGCACTTGCCGTGTCTCAGGATCGTTTGAGCGAAAAAGAGTTTCTCACGGGATTGGGCCTCAAAGTCGCGCCCTATGCTGATGTGACAAACGCCGAACAGGCCAACGTTGCCGTCGCACGTATCGGTGTGCCTTCGATCCTAAAAACCCGCCGTATGGGCTATGACGGCAAAGGTCAGATGCGCCTCAAACAGGCGTCAGATATGCCAGCCGCCTGGCAGGCTATGGCCGGCTCCGCCTCCGTCTTGGAAGGCTTCATCGATTTCAGTCATGAAGTCTCAGTGATTGCGGCAAGGGCCAGCGACGGCCAAGTAGCGTGCTTTGACCCCGGTGAAAACGTGCACCGCGATGGAATTTTACACACCACAACCGTCCCGGCCAATCTCACCACATCACAGCGCATGGATGCGGTTTTGCTAGCTGCTAAGATCTTGAATAAGTTGAATTATGTGGGGGTTATGGGGGTTGAGCTGTTCGTCACCGCAGACGGCTTCATCGTCAACGAGATTGCCCCCCGCGTGCACAATTCAGGCCATTGGACACAAAATGGCTGTGACATTTGCCAATTTGAGCAACACATCAGGGCCGTAGCCGGGTGGCCCTTGGGTGATGGAGCGCGCCACAGTGATATCCGGATGGAAAACCTCATCGGTGACGATATGGACCGCCTACCCGAGCTGCGCAAAACCAATGCAGCCCTGCATCTCTATGGCAAGTTAGAGGTCAAACCTGGCCGCAAGATGGGTCATGTCAACTTTCGCAGTTAACGCCTGGCCTCATTGCGTCTCAATGCCTTTTACAAGACTTCTAAACTCGTATCACGCAGGGTCAAACTGTGGTCCAATGCCCCTTGCTTTAGATAGGCTTGAACTTGGGCGATCACCAATGGATTGTTCATCATAAATGTATGGCTCATCGGCAGCACCAGTTGATCATGCATGTCCTCTACGCGGGTGCTTTCCACCAACACATTGCCATCATCAGGTACCTAAATAAAACTTGAGTACAAAGGATTAAAGCTCACCCGCCCAGAGATAATCCCCAGCGAGACGGTGATCGACGGCAATTGATTGGGCGGGCTTTTGGGGTCCGTGCTCAGCTGGCGGTCGGGCTGGGCTGACGACCCATTCGAACCCAGCCAAAGCCTGCATGACATCCACCACTTTGGAGACTTTATTAGGCGGACCCAACATCACCACATGGCCGAGTTTCTTCGGTTGAGTCGAAACCAAATAAGCCCGCATCATGCTCCCACCTAGGGAATGAGTGACAAAATGCAGGCGCTGATCACCACAGGCCCATACAGCCTGAGGGATCGTATTGCTAACCAATTATGCAATTTTTTTTGCAGGTTGAAAATTCTAGGTTTTGCAAACGATAGCTCTGCGTCCTTAGGCTCCGCGCCATCAGCGCAGACGACGCCTCACTGCGAGCCAGCCCGTACAGTAAAATACCACAGTCCTGAGCGGCAGCCAGTGTGGGGGCTAAGAGCCAAAAATATGAGACACAATCGGAGCATAGCTCTCAGATAGGAGCTTTGCGGCTTTAATAGAAGGACGGTCGGAGCCTTATTCTAAATGCTTTCGCGATCTCACCCAAAAAAAATAACCATCCGACACACTTACATAAAACAAAAAAAGGCCCGCGTTGAACGCGGGCCTTTGGTAAGTTAGGTTACAAAGCCGGCTGGCTTACATCATGCCGCCCATGCCGCCCATGCCGCCCATGTCCGGCATTCCGCCGCAACCAGCAGCGCCTGCTTTTTCTGGCTTATCAGCAACCATAGCTTCGGTTGTGATCAACAGACCAGCGATAGAGGCTGCATCTTCCAAAGCTGTACGCACAACCTTAGCCGGATCGATAACACCGAAAGCAAACAGATCACCATACTCTTCAGTCTGAGCATTGAAACCAAAGTTAGGCTCGTCACTTTCACGTACTTTGCCAGCAACAACAGCGCCATCAACGCCGGCGTTTTCAGCAATTTGACGCAAAGGTGCTTCAATTGCGCGTAGGATGATTTTCATGCCAGCTGTTTGATCAGGATTAGAACCTTCCATTCCAATCAAAGTTTTACCAGCTTGCATCAAGGCAACACCACCACCAACGACAACACCCTCTTGCACGGCCGCACGGGTCGCGTTCAAGGCATCGTCAACGCGATCTTTGCGCTCTTTAACTTCAACCTCTGTCATGCCACCAACGCGGATCACAGCAACCCCGCCTGCCAATTTGGCAACGCGCTCTTGCAGTTTTTCACGGTCATAATCTGAAGTTGTTTCTTCAATTTGGCCACGGATCTGAGCAACACGCGCTTCGATCTCAGCTTTGGCACCCATACCTTCAACGATAGTCGTCTCGTCTTTAGTAATCGAAATACGCTTGGCAGTGCCGAGCATATCCATAGTTACAGATTCAAGCTTCATGCCGAGATCTTCAGAAATCACCTGACCACCCGTCAGAATTGCAAGGTCTTGCATCATGGCTTTGCGACGATCGCCGAAGCCTGGTGCTTTAACCGCAGCAATTTTCAAACCACCGCGCAATTTGTTTACAACCAAAGTTGCCAAAGCTTCGCCTTCGATATCTTCGGCGATGATCAGCAAAGGTTTGCCAGACTGGATAACTTGCTCCAGCAAAGGTACCATTGACTGTAAAGATGACAATTTCTTTTCGTGCAGCAAGATCATTACGTCTTCCAGCTCGGCTGTCATTTTTTCAGGGTTAGTTACAAAGTAAGGTGACAAGTAGCCACGATCAAACTGCATGCCTTCAACAACAACGGTTTCTGTTTCCAGACCTTTGTTCTCTTCAACAGTGATGACGCCTTCATTGCCCACCCGCTGCATTGCATCTGCAATTTGCTGGCCAATATCAGCTTCGCCATTGGCAGAGATCGTGCCAACTTGCGCAACTTCTGCGGTATCGGTGACCGGACGAGAAGCCGCTTTAATTGCATTAACTACAACAGTCGTCGCCGCGTCGATGCCGCGTTTCAGATCCATTGGGTTCATGCCAGCTGCGACTGATTTCATGCCTTCGCGGACGATAGCTTGAGCCAGAATTGTGGCTGTTGTTGTACCGTCGCCAGCTTCATCATTGGTACGTGATGCAACTTCTTTAACCATCTGAGCGCCCATGTTCTCAAACTTGTCTTCAAGTTCGATCTCTTTTGCGACAGATACACCATCTTTGGTGATGCGTGGTGCGCCAAAGGATTTATCCAGAACAACGTTCCGGCCTTTTGGGCCTAAAGTAACTTTTACGGCGTCAGCCAGAATGTTCACACCGTTCAACATACGGTTGCGTGCATCGGTGCCGAATTTGACGTCTTTTGCTGCCATTTTGCAGAT